>Ga0208548_100032_pt1 | contig 74729 bp, 73 predicted proteins | sample ECH_Chost_MetaG_FD_187133 | JGI IMG/M metagenome (GOLD analysis project Ga0208548, IMG submission 187133) | Hot spring microbial mat communities from Yellowstone National Park, Wyoming, USA - ECH_C host_MetaG (SPAdes) (version 2) | ecosystem: Environmental > Aquatic > Thermal springs > Hot... | reverse complement strand
TCTTATTACGCTATTAACATAATTAATTAGTAAAAATGGAAAAGAAAAAGCTAAAGATATTCATAATAGATATAGATGGGACAATTTGTGAAAATATAAGAAACGAAGAAGGAATAGAAAGAATGAGAAACGCTAAGCCGTATTGGGATTCTATAAAGAAAATTAACGAACTTTATGACCAAGGTCATTATATATGCTTTTTTACTGCAAGGACTGATGAACATAAGGAAGTTACGATTGAGTGGTTAAAAAGGCATGGTGTCAAATACCATCAGATAATTTTTAATAAACCAAGAAAAGTTGATCCCTATGATGAATATCATTACATAGATGATGTGCATGTAAGAGCTACTACTTATAAAGGTAAATTTTCAGATTTTAAATTAAAGCAAATTTATGCTGAAGTATTTGATGATTGATTGCTCTTTATTTTTTGTACCTATCGTAATATAGGGCTTTACCTTATTCTTGCATCAACAACTTTAGTCCCTTTTCCTTTAGGAATTAAAAATGTAGAATTTTGAAATTTAGAGTTACTCGATATTTGGTATAATTTTAAATCATATTACTGGTATTTTAATAAAAGATTTATTTGGTTCAAGAAGAGATTTTAAAGCTTCAACTTTTCTATTTAACCCCAATTTCGAGAAATTATTTATTAATTTATAAATACTATTTTGTGACTCTTCAGGCTTCAAAAGAAAATTTGATAATACGAACATTTGATTGGATAGAATGTAAAAATAAGTGTCTTTCTTTGCAAGCTGCTTAGATCTTTTAAAATGATAAATAGCTTCTTCATATTTTTTACTGTAAAAATTCATTAAGCCTTCTAAATAATCTATTTGATATTGCTTTAAATATTTCCTATCCTCTCGTAGTAAAAGAATGACGTTCATTGCTTCATTAATTTTATTAATTTCAATCTTAAAAATACAGCTATAATAGAGAGATTCAAATTCATAAAGCTTGTAATTTAACTTCTTGGCATAATTATACCATTTACGATAATACCTTTCTGCTTTTTCAATTAAACCAGCTTTGTGCAAAGTGAGTGCCATCATCATATTGTAAGCAAGAATTATTGTAGTATTATTAAACTTAAACACTGCACTTCTAATTTCTTTAAGAATGTCTAAGCTCTTTTCAAACTCATCTATGACGAAATACACAAACGCCAACCTTATTTTGCCCAATAATAGGTTTCTTAAATTACCTACTTTTTCTTGATATTTAATAGCTTTATAATATGAATTTATACTTAAATTAAAGAGACCTTTTCTAAAGTATAATTCAGCTGCTGATTGATAAAGATTTGCTGCGAGATATTTATCCAATTCCTTTACCTTAAATATTTCAGTACATACTTTTAAATAGTGTTCAGCCTTTTTCAATTCGACCAGGTCAATGTATGATTGAGTGTAACTTAAATACGCTCTAAACTGTAATTCTCTGTCATTTAAAGATATAGACAAGTTTAAAGACTCCTCAATGTATTTTTTGAACTTGTTAAATTCAAATGTGGAATTTGCTATAATCTGCGCTTTAGCAAATAAAAGCCAAGCAAAAACACGTTTGTTGTTTATTCTACCTAAGAAATCGTCTACCACTGAATTAAATGAAGTAGATAGTCCTTCGTCAATAATCGTAGACAAATACTTTCTTATAATATTTATTATTGTATTTTCATCTTCGCTTAAACAAGCATGATATAGTGCCTCAATGTAATCGTCATACTTACCATACTTTTCATAAAATGAAGAAGCTAGAGAATGAACTAGCTTTTTATCTTCTAAGCTCTCATATGCAATTAACTTTATAAAGTCATGTAGAATAAAGTTGTATCCCATTTTTTTAATAAATCCTTTTTTCACTAAACCATCAATGGCCTTATAAACATTAATTGAACCTTTTTTAGTAGTTAAAAAAGAAACAAGCTCATAAGTAAATGGCTTTCTAATAACCGAAATATATCTTAAAACGGTCAGCTCATCATCATTAAGACTTGAAAATAATAATTCTTTTATATTGCCTATAATATCACTAAATATCTTAGAATCTATATTCTTATTTTTCTTTATATTCTCACAAAAAATCTCCAGAAACAATGGATATCCATATATATTTATTGACCTTTGTAATAAACTCTTTATTTTGCCATAATTTATTTTGGTATAATTTAGTCTAGATTTTAAAAATAGATCAATTTCATCAATACTAAATTCTTCTAATTTAATCTCAGTTAGATTTTCAAAGAATAAATAGCTTGAAGGTTTTTGTCTACTTATTAGTATTATTTTTAAGTTAGTCTTATAATATAATTCATTTATAAGCTCAATAATTCTTTTATCTTTACACAGATGGAAATCATCTAAAACAAATATAACATTAAATTTATTTATTTCTTTTATTATATAGTCAATTTTAGTAGATAAATCAATGTTATTATTTTTTGCTAAATCTAGAAAGTAATTTACACCTAATAAGTACATAAAAATGGATATTCTTGTAATTAAGTATTCTACAGTATCTGTTTCTCTAATGTTGTTCCAAAAAACCCTATATAAATTTTTTTTAAAATTATACAAATATTTACTTACTAAACTTGTTTTCCCAATTCCAGGCGGCCCCCAAACAACAATCAATCTTTTTCTTGAACCAAGAATATTCAATTCTTTTACTCTACCAACAAACTCAAAATTTATCTTTGGCGGAGAAAAATCAGATAGACTGTAATTTAGCATTGGAATGCTATTACGTGATTCACCTTTTTTAAACTTAAGCAGTAAACCAAAAGGCATTAATTCTATTTCCCATGAGTCAATTGCTAGTTCGTATAATTTTACATTTTTATTTTCAACTCTATGCCACCCTATTTCTTTAACTATTCCATACTTAAGAAAAGTCCTTATTCGAGCTGATACATGGTTTTCTTTCATCCTTAGTTTTTTAGCCAATTCTCTTGGATTAACTGGAGAATTACGAATTTCAGTTAATATCTTTAAGTTAATGTTATTTGATAAGATTTTCAAAATTTTCTCATTAACACTTTTATTCTTTAAGTGCATTCTGAACTCCTCACCGCCCTTAATACCAAGGGTCTACACTTCCAAACCAACTCATTGGTTCCCATCATTAATTGGGAGCTACAATCGTCATTAGAGGTGCAGTAAGAAGGATAAGTGCTTCCCCCATTTGATTCATGCTCTGAATAAAAGAAAACGGCATTAAAAAGAAATGCTGACTGCTCATCTTCAAATCCAATAAAGTCCTCTATCAAGCTTAGATGATACGCCACTAAATTTCCTAATAGAAATTTAAATTCAAAAATATTTAAATCTATTCATCCTTGCCCTTAAGGGTTAGGCTTTCGTTTGTGTAAAAAAAACAATTGATCTCTTAAAAGATAAAAACAAGCGAAGTTAGAGGTTGCATGCTATGGTTTACTCTGTGTGAAATTTAAGCAATTCTGAGCAAACCTAAATTGTTTATAAATTTTAAAACCTTTCCCACAACTCTCTATCGATCTTCATAATTCAGCTATCTTTAAGAATCAAAATTATGAAAATTGAAATACTTGGTAGTCATCAATAGTATTCATAACTTACCATACGGAAGTAATTTAATAAACTACACTCAAGGCAATAATACATGAGCTACGTTACCGTGTCTACTAAAGTTAAGAAGCAGATCGTTGAGAAAGCTAAAGAATATGGTCTAAATATAAGTGAAACTTTAAGAAAAGCTTTAGAAGAAGAAGTAAGAAAAAAGAAATTGAATGGGCCATTGCAAAGATGGAGGAAATTTCAAAGAAAGCAAAGCTAGAGAAGGAAGCTAAGAATTTAATTAGAGATAAACGAAAGAAGTTTTGGAAGCAAGTGCTATAGCTAAGTGGTTTTCAAGAATATGAAAAGAATAAGAAATGAAATAGCAAGCAAAAAACTAGAAGCGCAAGTTCCTGATTTAGTTTTTACCGAAATTGCAAACGTTCTAAGATACTCTAATCTAAGTGAAAACGGTGTTGATTTAAGAACAAAAAGCCTTAATGAAAACGGTTTAATATCATATAGGTCCGAAGAATTGATTTATGACGCAATTAAAATATCTCTTGAAAACAATATTCAATAAAATAAATCTAAGAATATTTCTTAGTTATTATCATCAATAAATTCATTATTTGAAGAATTAGATATTGCAATTATTAGTTAGACATTCTATGATAACGTACTACTTTAAATTGATCATAATTGTATTACATTGTATTGCTTATACCTGACCTCCTCCCCACCCTAGAAGGTTGAGGGTTCCCTTTTAGAGAGGTTCATTGGTTCCCAGCATTGATTCGGAGCTACATCTCGCATCTGCTGGACAGTCGGGAGGATCAGAGCTTCCCCCATTTTATCTGGTTTTAAGAAACCTTCATTAAAAGGGTTGCTAACCCAAAATCTGGATTCTATTAAGAATCCTTCATTCAATAATTGCAACGCTGAATGCTCCTTCCTAAGTCCCATAATGCCCTCTATCGAGCTTAGGAGGAGCGTCATTGAGTTTCCTAAGAGAAATTTAAATTTTAATTATTTAAGCCTTTTCATCCCCGCCATAAATGGCGAGGCTTTCATTTATGTAAACATCAAATTTAAATATGTTATATATGAACTAACTAATATGCCATACAGTTTTAAATGCAAAGATGTAGGCATGAATTGCGGTTTCGAAGTTAAAGGAGCAACAAGCGAAGAAGAAGTGCTTTCCATAGCGAAAGTTCATGCAGAAAAGGCACATGGTCTAAGAGAAGTTCCAAAGGAAGTGGTTGAAGCAGTTAAAAAAGCAATTAAAAAGGAGTAAATTTTTTGTTTTTAATTCACATATAATTGCTTTTCTATCTTCCTTAATCTCGAAGCTTTGGCTTCAAATTTTCTCTAAATAATTTTAACTAGGAGAAGATTTAATTAAACAAAGAATAAAAGTAGTCTCAGATAATTTTTAATTTATATCTTGACCAAATGAATAAGGCATACTTAATATTTCTAACAATATTTCGTATCTTAAGAAGCATGTCTGCAGGAATGATTATGATAATTTTCCCATATTATGTACTAAAGTCTTTAAATTATGGTTCACTCATACTGGGTTTTATTTATACAGCTGCGAGGATTGCTACTGCTCTTTTAGGACTAGCTAGTGGAATTTTAGCGGATCAGTGGGGTAAAAAAGAAGCATTGTTATTAATAGCAGCTTTATTGCCTATTAGTACTCTAATACTTTACTTTTCAAACAATTTAGTTTTGATATTTATCGCTTCAATGTTAGGCGGTTTTTCTGCAACTGGATCATTAGCAGGAGGAGGAGTAGGTGGTGCTGCTCAGCCTATTCAAACTTCTATAATCGCTGAATTAACCGAAGTTAAGGAAAGAACGTTTTGGATTTCTTTCTTAACATTCATCTCAGGTATTGCATCAGCCTTTGGTTCATTACTTGGAAGAGAATTTAACATTCTGGATGGATTTCTATTTGCAACCTTCATTTCATTAACTTCAATAGTATTTATAATACCTATAAAGACTTCTAGAGCTCAAAAAAACGATTTAAAGCATACAAAAATTATAGGGAAATTTACACTAACAGGAATGCTTAACGGATTATCGCAAGGCTTGATAACACCATTTTTGATACCATTCTTTATCATAGTATACAATATCCCAAAGGCAGATATGGCTACTTTTTCATTTATAAGTGGAATTATAGGCTCTGCATCATTATTATTTGCACCTAAAATAGAAAAGAAGTGGGGTTTTGTTAAGGGAATAGCTTATACAAGGGGATTAGGTGCAGCATTATCGATAATTATGCCAATAATAAGAATATTCCCTTTATCAATTGCAATATACTTAAGCATGCCTGCCTTAAGAGTTGCTGCACTACCTGTTCAGCAAGCTGCTATGACAGAAATGGTGGATCAAGGAGAAGTTGGAAGAGCTTTGGGTATTAATCAAGCAGCTAGGCTTGCTTCATCTTCTGCAGGAACTACAATATCGGGATACATGTTTGATATTTCAGAAATAGAATTGCCTTTCTTTGCCTATAGCTTTATAACATTTTTTAATATATTTTTGTATTTCAACTTCTTTAAGAATGAAAAAACTCAAATTCACTAATACACCAGATAAATTCCCACCAGTTGTGAAGTGATGAAAATGAAGACGGTGAATCATAAACCTGTGATCCGTCCTGAGGAATCCTCGCTCTTCAGCACCGGAGAGGAGGGCAGTAAAAGAAACTTTCATATAAAGGATTGCCTAACTATTATCTGGATTCTAGAAAAAACATTAATTTAAATTTAATAATTGCAACGCTGAATGCTCCTTCCTTAGGTCCCATAAAGCCTTCTATCGAGCTTAGGGGAGCTTCTGAATTGCCATAGATTCTTTTAAAATATTCATTTATGCCTTTAAAGCAAGACTTTCAAATGAAAAAATAAGAAAAAATAGGCTATCGATTGATTAAATATGCTCCTATTGTAGATAAATAAAAAAGCAAAGGTTTATCTTCTATAATTTAAAAAAATTAGATAGATTAAAAATTACTTCCTTTTTATTATTATATAGGTAGCTACTGCAACAATAGCGATTACTGAAATAATTAATATAGCTGTATATATATTCATGTTTGAAGTGCTACTTGCTTGTAAGACAATATTAACATTCTGGTTGCTTACATTCAAGTTTCCCGTTAAGTTACTAACAGTATAACCTTGAGGTAATGTTATATTGTAATTGTAATTACCTTTAGGTAGATTGAAAACGATTGTATCACTGCTTGAAGTCTTTGTAACCCCATTAATTGTAACGCTCCATGTTGAGTTGCTAGGTAGACCTGAAATCTTAAAGACAACAGGATACAATTGCGTAAATGAAATAGTTATTGTTAATGAAGAGCTGTTGACGGTTATTGTTCCAGATATTGGATTTATTTGATAGTTTGTTAAGTTTATAACTGTAAAGCTATACTTTCCATTTGGTAAATAGAAGGTAATGTTGCTTGAAGTTGAGTATCTTGTTGTTCCGTTTATTATAACACCCCATTGAGTACCATTTTGTAATCCTTGTGATGCAAAATTTACCTTATACATAAGCAATGCAAACTTTATCTCAACGGTTATATTACTTCCTTTAACAGTTATAATACCATTATTTGGCATAGCTATATAGTTTGTAATATTCAAAACATGGAATTCATAGGTACCATTGTGCAGCTTGATTGTAATTAAGTTATTCGTTGAACTATACTTTGTTCCATTAACAAGTATGCTCCAGTTAGTTCCTGCAGGTAATCCTTGTTCAACGAAAGTTACATTGAAAGTTTGCAAACTAAATTGAATCATTATCGTTAGATTATTGTTATTAACATTGAAGTTTCCTTTATAAGGATTGGGAACATAATAGTTAACCGTATTAATGTTAAAGCTATACTTACCATTGGGTAAAACAAATTCAATGTTGCTTGTATTTGATGATTTAATCGTTCCATTGACTGATACACTCCATGATAACCCGTGAGGAAGACCATTTTCAATGAAAATTACAGTGAATGTCTTTAGTTTGAAATTAATTGTTATTGTAATATTTGAATTAGTTATTGTAAATGAGCCCATTGAAGGATTAGCTACATAGTTTGTTACATTTATCACATAGAACTTGTAACTTCCACTTGGTAAACTAAAAGTAATAAATGAGCTTGTAGTATTCTTAGAAGTTCCATTCAATATTACTCCCCATTCTGTATTGGAAGGAAGACCTTGTTCTTCGAAGGTAACGCTATAGAGCTTCATGAAATGTATTATTATTGTTAATGAAGAGCTGTTGACGGTTATTGTTCCAGATATTGGATTTATTTGATAGTTTGTTAAGTTTATAACTGTAAAGCTATACTTTCCATTTGGTAAATAGAAGGTAATGTTGCTTGAAGTTGAGTATCTTGTTGTTCCGTTTATTATAACACCCCATTTTGTGTTATTCGAAAGCCCTTGTTCAATAAAAGTAACAGGATATGTCTTTAATTTAAAGATTATTGTAACGTATACATTATCATTACTCACTATAACCGTGCCAGAGCTTGGAATTGCAACGTAATTTGTTAAGTTCGATACTGTATAATAATAAACACCGTTTGGAAGCTGGAAGGTTATTGTATTTGTTGATGAGCTTTTTGTCATTCCATTCAATGTAACATTCCAAGTAGTGCCACTAGGTAATCCTTGTTCTACAAAAGTAACTGTAAAGGTTTGTAAAGTAAATTGAACTGTTATTGTAACATTATTTCCAGATATTATTACGGTTCCTGAACGTGGGTTGGGTATATAATTCAAAACATTAGCTATACTATAACTGTAAGTACCATTTTGAAGATTAAACGTAATTGTATTCGTTGTAGAATTCATGGTTATTCCGTTCAATGTAACATACCAGCGTGTACCACCAGGTAATCCTTGTTCTATAAAGGTAACTGTGTATGTTTTAGATGTAAATTGAACTGTTATTGTAACATTATTTCCTGAAACAACAATAGTTCCTGAACTTGGATTGGCAACCAATCTAGACACGTTAGGAATACTGTAGCTATAAGTCCCGTTTGGTAAGCTGAATAAAATTGTATTCGTTGTAGAATTCATGGTTATTCCGTTTAAAGTTACTTTCCATAAAGTTCCATTTGGCAATCCTTTTTCTACAAAGGTAACATTAAAAAGTTTTTGAAAGTCAATTGTAATTGTCAAATTGTTACCGTTTATCGTGAAGCTACCTGAAGATGGATTTACTGAATGCCCCTCAATAGGCAATATATTAAATGTATAACTTCCATTACTAAAATACAATGTTACCGTTGAATTTACAAAGTGATGCAGTGTTCCATTGATCGAAATAAACCATAAAGTACCTGGTGGAAGACCTTTTTCTATGAAAACTACCTTGTATCCAGAAGGTGTTATGAATTGGAATGGAGTCTGATTTTCTGCTACTCCCGCGTTATTGATTGAGTATACAAATAATGTATAATTGCTATTCGCATGAACAGGCAAAGCTATTGTAAAATTGACCGTTCCTTTAACTATGTTATTGTATGTAATGTTAAAATATGAAAAAGTGTGGTGTGTATTATCAACTAAGAAAAAGTTAGTTTGTTTAACTCCTGATATATTATCTGTAGCTTGACCGTTTATGTAAACGATGCCGGAAGTTATCTTTGATGAAGTTATCCTCGTTACAGGTGGCAATGGATCATAAATTTGTGTAACATAATTTGTTCTAACAGGAGGATTGTTATTGAATATCACATCTGCATAAGAGACAAGTTCTGTCCCAGGAAGTGTATCGTTTCTAACGTTGGCAGAGAAGGAAATGAAGCCTTGACCTATTGGAGGTGGATTATCTGGCGGTAGATTTATATTTGTAAACCGTGCTACGATAACGTTATTTGTTTTATTAACTGTAAAGCTTGAAAGAGCTGTAATATTTGAAGCTGCTTGAAACTTTACAGTCGAAGAGTTATAATGCGGGTCTAAATGAATAATAACGGTAATATTAAAGGCTGGTAATGTAGCGTTAGGTTCGTTTTCAAAACCTACAGTAAATAGGTTTGTTAAATTTCCATTTGTGTAATTTAATGGATTAACATTCATGAAATTTGGATCCCCTGCAACTCTTGCTTCTCCAATGTTTGAGCCGCATGTAGATGAACCACTTAAAGAAGCAAACAAAGTAAGATTCAGTGGGTGTGAAAAGAGGTTGGATAAATAATTTACTATGTTTGAAGGAGATCCAACTTCCTTGTCAAGCTCATTCGCAACTTGCTCTAATGTAGGAGCATCATCATCTGCATACTTATTTATATTCCAAATTGCTTTTTTACCATTGAAATACCAATGACCCAATCCTTTTTGTATAATTTTTCCATTTTCTAATTTAGTGACTTGGCCTGGAACTGAACCCCATCCCAAATACCATCCTCCGAATTTTTCATTTTTTGCTATCTTTATAATATTACCCCAAATAGGTTCACCTTCTTCAGTAGTACCTACTATTGTTTCAATTCCTGCAGGTATATTTATTGTAAATGTTTTAGTAAATTTTACAATTTTTATAGTAAATGTTCTACTAATAGATGAACTTCGTTGAAATATCCATCTTCTTAAAGTAAAACCGTTTTTAATACCTTTTAAAATATCCTTTATAGCACCGCCTAATATTTGACTTTTCGGTAAAAATTTAAATACGTTTGCTATACCTTTAACTATACTTAAAACTGAAACTATATTTCCAATCCATTGTCCCAATTTTTTACCTGCATTAAAGTATGCATCATCGCCTGTGAAGTTTATTAAGTTAAAAGCCGTGTTTTCTAGTAAACCGGCTATTTCACCTGCTAAATATTTAGCATAAGGTGAGCATAATATTTTATAAAATAAGGATTCATCAGAAGTTGTAAACTCTTCAGCACCCCCGCCCCCTCCTCCAGCTTGATATGATTGGTTGGATTGCAAGTTATACTGAGCTTGACTCGATGAAAAGTAAGAATAACTTGAAAGAGAATTTAAAGAGTTCGTATAAAAGCTATACAATGATTCATTTCCATTTTTCGGAGACTGATTCATAAGTAAGGTAGAATTGCTTGAGAAAAGATTATTTAAAGTATAGTTTTCTACAGGGAACATCAGCTCTCTTTGAATTAGGCTATACATTACATAAATGCCTAATCTAGGTGTATTGTTAAAAAGATTGTTAAATGTTGCATTGATTTGATCAACAGGAAGATTAAGAAGATAATGGAACAAATTTTCTTCGTAATTTATAGATGCGTTTATAGCTTTTTCTACAAATGATGTAACATTCAAGTTTTCGCTTGTTAAGTTATTCCACAGATTTGTCGGTAGCATTGCCAATTGGGTAGGCACGTTTCCCAATACTACTTGATGAACTAAACCGAGCGATACAATCGCAGAATAATTTCCTTCATAGATTAGAAATAAATGAATTTGCTGATAAGGTTCTAAATAGAAAGAAACAATTGCTGAATTATTGCTCAACCCAATTATTTTCATCGGAAGATCGCTCGTAGCCCCCTTTATTGTAATATACGGTGGAGCAGAAAATAGATATATAAAGTACGCTCCAATGTCGCCCAGATTAGAAATCGTAAATACTTGACGCGATGTTACACCCCCATCTATTCTTAATGGATAAGGACGAGCTGAAGAAAATGCTAAAGATAAATTAAACTGGTTAATTGGAGTTAAATTGAAATTAACTACTGCACCAGTTGTAGTATTTAAAATTTTTACTTGAGGTGTGTAGTTTTGAGTCCATGCTAAAATTTCATTATAGCCACTAAAGGCTAACAAATTGTAGAATCCATTGCTATCTGTCTTTGTTTCGTGCTCAACGCCGAATACGCCTACATCTCTAATTGTAGCACCTACAATTGCATGACCGTTATTATCAACAACTTTTCCTGCAATTACATTAGAGATAAGTTTTGGCTTGATGATATAAATTGAAGCTGGATAAGGATTTTTGTTCATGAATTTAACAGCATATAAATAGTTATTACCAAAATGCAAATCAAAGAAGACGTTTTCATGCGCAATAAAGTTGACTGGAAGAGTATCGTTTGAAAATAAAAAGCTACCTACATATTCAAATATTGTAGAGCCTGTTTTGTTATCATTGAGGATATAAGAATCACCAGATAAATACTCATCACCGTTAGGATTTATTGCTATTGAATAGAACAATAAATTGTTTGGTTCTTGAATATAATATTCTTGAAATCCTTTATTAGAGTAAACGAATATGGAATTATGACCGTTGCCGATGTTACTAAGGATATATATGTCTCCTTGCTGACTTACGGTAAATCCTCCGGAACCAAACATTTCTACAGAATTAGGAATTGTTATATTGTATAAAATTTTATTAAGCTTAGCGTTTAAACCTAGTATTAAATCAGGCGCGAGTTGGAGTGTGTAGACAGTGCCATTACCATCAATAGCTAAACCGTCTAGCCATGCTTTTGGAAAATAATAAGCTACCCTTCCACCAGTGTAATTGTATGAAATTATTCCACGATAGTAGCCCCATCCATCAGTCCACCACATATTAAGAATAAAAGTATTATTATACACGACCAAATCCTCGAGAGGTCTAATAAGAAAAATGCTCGGAGAATTCGTTATGTTTAAATAAGTTCTGAATAAAAGGTTACCCGAATTATCTATCTTAGTAACTCTAAGGTTATTTAATAAATCTTTATCAACAACATAGATATATCCTTCGGAATCAACATACATAGGGAAGTCGCTATAAACTGCAAACAATGTTGGTTTTCCACCAAAAATTCTTATCAAATTAAAAGTAGAATTATAGACTTTTACTCTATCATTTCCGAAATCAGTTATGTAAATATTACTATTATTATCTATAGCAATTTGTTGGTGAGTAAGCTCATAACTACCATGATAGGACATATTATAAATTAAAAATTGATCAGGACCATTTCCTATTCCTCCTAAAACTTTTACCAGTGTTCCTACAGTACCATTTCCATTATCTTTAAATATAAGAACTTTACCGTCCTGTGGTACATAAACATGATTTCCATCAAAGCCAATACCTGTGGGTATAGTAAATGGACCGCCAAAACTTGTTGAATTACCCCAAGCTTCTACTAAAGTTCCATTTAAAGTATACTTTTCAACTACACACCTTCCTGCAATCATGCCAGAGTCATTATTTTTGATTGCTTGAATTACAATGCTTTCATTACATGGATTATTTGTTTGTCTTACTGCATAAACATAGTTTCCATAAACTGTTACGCCTAAATAATATCCACCTGAATCCGCACCAAATCTTTTAACAATTGTACCGTTAGGAGATAATTTTATAATGCCTCCTTCGAAACAATTTTCAACTTTATAGATATATCCATATTTATCAGTAGCTAATATAACACCAGCGTTAGCCGCACCGCCTGCATAACTGCAATAAATAACAAGACCTTTCAAAAACTTCCCATCTTCTGTATATACTTTTATATTAGGATATACCAAAGTTGTTCCGTTGTAATAACTATCAGTATAATCTTCGCTTCCACCTAAGTATATTAAATGATGGGTTGTATCGATTGCTATACTTGATGGCCTAAATCCCTGTGGCCATTGATAGAAAGATACATTGAATGAATAAAGAAAACTTCCGTTAGTAGAAAAAACTTGTATCCTTTGATTGAAAAAATCAGCTATAAAAACTTTGTTACCATCTATAGCAACACCTGTTACTCCTGCAAAGTATCCTGGGCTACTCGTATTCAATATTCTATATAAGCTAGCATTTTGGACTGAATTAGAAGCATAATTACTTAAACTGCTACCTTGATTATTTTCTAAATCATTATTTAGATTACTATAAGTAACATCACTAACATTATAACTAATACTTTTAGAATAGCTAGTACTAATTGCACCTACTACTGTAGAAGATATTACTAGAAATATTATTACCACACTAAAAATAGCTAAAATATTTTTATTCACGTTTTATTACCTCTTTTAGCAATCTCTCTTTTATGACGATTTTCATTCAAATCACCAAAAAACAAACAAAATAATGTTATTTAAGTGTTGGGTTTACCAAAATTTGGGAGACCCGGAATAAGAAAGCTTTTTGATATGAATTTAATAATGCGGTAATTAGTTTTAAAAATAACTTAGGATTAAATCATTCTTATTGTTTTCTTAATAAAAATATTTTAAAAACATCCATCAAATATTTAAGAATAAGGTTTACTATTATGGTCCCTCTCTTAAGTCTTTTAAGGAAATTTTCAGATTTTAATTTAAAAAATTTATACTGAGGTATTTGATGAGTGGCTATTTAAAGCTTTTTGCACCTATTGTAACATAAGGCTTTACCTTTCCTATCCTTATTCTTGCATCAACAACTTTAGCTCCTTTTCCTTTAGGCATTAAAAATACAGGATTTAAATCCATTTCAATAATTTCAGGAATATCTTCAACAAGCGTACCTACTCTAATTATCAAATCTTTAAAAGACTCAACATCATATATTTCTCCTTTTCTATAACCTGTAAGCAAAGGATACATCTTGAGATTTTTTATCATTTCATCAACATCTAAATCAGTTAAAGGGGCAAGTCTTACAGAAACATCTTTTATTAGCTCAGTAGCTATTCCACCTAGTCCGCATACAACTAATGGGCCAAATATAGGATCATTGGTAACACCTATTATCATTTCCATACCTCCATAAACCATTTCTTGAATGATAAAATATTCAGCATTTTTACCTTTTGCAATTAGTTCTTCCTTCATTTTAATGGCTTCATTGTATAAATCTTTAGCTTTCAAGTTTAGCTTAACAGCGCCAAGCTCAGTTTTATGAATAATATCTTTACCCGCAGCTTTTAAAGCAAAGTTTCCCTCCAGACTACTACATTTTTCCTTTATTTCTTCTGGACTTTTGCAAACAAATGTATTTGCAAATTGGATATTGTAATACCCTAGCAGCTTTATACAATCTTCAAAGCTTAACCATTCATAACCTTCTTTTAATCTTTTTGAAATCAATGAAATTGCTGATAATCTATCAACATCTTTAGGTCTTACATATTTTCCTAAAGGTTTTCTTTTCCATTCGCTATATTCAATTACTTTACTCAGGGCTTTAACTGCATCTTCTGGAAAAGGATAGGATGGTATCTTTAAATCTTTATAACTTAATATATGAGTTACTCCACGAAAAGCTAGAAAAACAGAAACCACAGGAATGTTTAAAGATTTTAGCTCATATACAGCTTTTGTTATATTGCTTGCTACTTCTTCAACTTCCAACTTTACAGGAGGAACATATATAACAATCAATGAATCAATTTCATTGCTTTTAAGGACTTCAGATATTGCATAATAGTAATGAATTGGAGAGGATTGTGCAGATAAATCTACAGGATTATTTACACTAGCTATAGGTAAGAGAAAAGATCTCAATTTTTCCTTAAGACTTGGAGTAAATTCTACAACTTCTAATCCTGCAGCTTCGCAAGCATCTGCTGCAAGAATCCCAGCGCCCCCTGCATTTGTTATTATCCCAACCCTTCTTCCTCTTGGTAAAGGTTGTGTAACCAATAGTTCAGCAATATCGAACATTTCACTCAAAGTATCCGTTCTTATTACACCACACTGTTTAAAAAGTGCATCCAAGCTAAGATTTGAGCCCATTACTATTGCGCCTGTATGTGATTGAGCAGCTCTAAGACCTGCTAGAGACCTCCCTCCCTTTACTACAATTATAGGCTTAAACTTTGAAATCCTTCTAGCAATTCTTGAGAATTTCCTAGGATTCCCAAAGGATTCTAGATAAAGTAATATTACCTTTGTTCTATCATCAAATTCCCAATATTGCAAAGCATCATTACCTGAAATATCCGCTTTATTTCCTACCGAAATAAAAGATGAAAGCCCTAAATCAAGCATGTTGGCATATTCAATAACACTTATACCTAGAGCTCCCGATTGGGAGAAAAATCCTATATTTCCTTCTTTTGGCTTAAAACTTGAAAACTGGCCATTAAGATTGATTAAGGGATCTGTATTAACTATACCCATACAATTAGGTCCTATTAACCTCATACCGCTTTGTCTGCATATGTTAAGCAGTTCATCCTGCAATTTCTTTCCTTCCTCACCTATTTCAGCAAAACCTGATGATATAACAACCAAACCTTTAACGCCCTTTTCTGCACATTCCTTCGCTACATTTAGAACTTCCTTCGCTGGAACGACAATAAAGGCTATATCTATATTATCTTCAATTTCTTTTATCGAACGATAAGCTTTCACTGACATAACGTACTTTGCCTTATTGTTTACAGGATAACAAACACCTGTAAAACCGCCTTCGATTATATTCTTAAACAATCCATAACCAATCGAACCTTTATCTCTAGATGCTCCTATTACAGCTACAGATTTAGGTTCCAAGAAATACCTCAATGACTCCCTTGCAGCTATTGAATCTCTTTTATCAAAGGCTTCAACTGCTTCTGGAGTTAAAGATGTAGGATACGTTACTTTGATATAGCCTGGTTCAATTTCAAGCCTGTATGGGAAACCTAAAGATTTGAGAACGTTTATCATTTGCATATTATCAGGTAATACAAATGCTTCCATTATTTCCACTCCTGCTCTGTAAGCAGCTTCAGTTATCATTCCAACCAGTATCGTTCCTAAACCTTTCCCTTGATATTTATCATCAACAACCACCCCCATTTCAGCTTTATTTCCTTGTTTTTTGTACATAGCATGAGCTATAACTTTGTTATTGTGAATTGCAATAAGCGCAAGTCCATCATTTTCAGGAATTAAAACATTTGGATCAGGAATTGCAAAGCCCATGAACCTTTTATACCTTGTATCTAAAGGAAGATTTTCAAAGAATTCTATTACAGCTTTGATATCGGTTTTTGTAGCAGGCTTAACTCTAACTGTAGATCCATCTTTTAAAACAACATCCGCTATTTCAAAAGGAATAAACTCAATTTCGCTACCCACAAATATTAAACAGTTTTTGGCTTAAAAAATGAATTATTTATTCAAACCTGCCTTCAATGCTTCTTTCTTTATCTCTTCCTCATACACGTACTTCTTACCTCTAAATGCAGAGGCAATTGCTGCTGCAATACAAAGTATACCGCCTATGTAAAAGGTTATGCTTATTGCTGACATTACAGCCGGAGCTATTGCGTTTGCAAAAAAAGTAGGATATAATATTTTTTGTATGGCTTCGTTTCCAATATTTGCAAGTATTACTTGGCCTTGCTGCGTATTGGATATTTGACTCAATATAGATGCCATAGGATTATAGCCCAAAAAAACTGAAAACAAAGCTCCTTCAGGAGTAATTGTTTCAACATAAGGAATCAATTGCGAAGCACCGACACTATTGAAAGCATTGCTTATCGCTGCAGGTAAGCTAGATGAAAGAGAGAATATTAAAACAGTAAAGAAAATTCCAGTACTAATTGTTTGAGCTGCATTTTGCAAAGTAGCCCTCATTCCAGAAGCAACACCTCTATGTTCAGGTGGTACTGAGTTCATTATCGAGGAAGTATTAGGAGCTGCAAACATACCTCCTCCTACACCCATTATAAATATTATTATAGCAAAAGTAAAGTAATCGAAATTGTAATTTAAAGTGGCAAGAGCGAAAAAGGCCGCTGCTGTTATTATCATGCCAAGTGTGGATAGCAGTCTTGCTCCATATTTATCGGACAAATAGCCACTTATTGGACCAAATAATACGAAACCGACTGTCATAGGCAACAAATAAACTCCTGCCCAAAAAGGTGTAGATTCAAAACTGTATCCGTGCAAAGGCAACCATATACCTTGTAACAGGATAATTAGAATTATCATAACACCGCCTCTAGCTAATGAATTTAGAACATTTGCAATGTTCCCTGCGGTGAAAATTTTTATTTTAAACAGATCAAGCTTAAACATTGGATATTCGGCCCTCATTTCGATGATTGGGAATATCGCTAAAAGTGTTCCTCCGATTGCAAAGCTCAATATAACCCAAGGATTTGACCAACCCATATCTGAATTTCCGTAAGGACTAAGTCCATAAGTTATACCTAGCAATATAGCCGTTAATCCTATAGCAAAGGTAGCGTTTCCTGCCCAATCTATTTTTTGTTTTCTGTTTATTATCCCCTTTTCCTCCAACATTAAATAAGACCACAATGTACCAACGACCCCAAAAGGCACGCTTACAAGAAAAACATATCTCCAGTTTATCGGTGCAAGAATCCCTCCAAGCAATAATCCTACTAAAGAACCTGCTAAAAAGGAAATTTGATTTATTCCCATAGCCTTTCCTCTTTCATTTGGTGGAAAAGAATCGGTTATAATGGCAATACTGTTTGAAAATAAAAATGCACCTCCTATGCCTTGAATAACTCTAAATATTATTATCTCGAGAGCACCTAAATCTCCTTGGTTAGGAGTAATTGAAAGTAATATTGAGCCTGCTGTAAATATAGCAAAACCTAAATTGTACAACTTTACTCTACCAAATATATCTGAAATTCTTCCAAAAGTTACCAGCATTACTGATGTAACTATACTATATCCGAAAAGAACCCATAGTAAATAATCAAATGAAGTAAGAGGATTTATACCTATTCCGTTAAATATAGCTGGCAAAGAAATCATTACTATTGTTAAATTTGTTGATGCCATCAAAGTTCCTAAAGTAGTATTAGAAAGGGCAATCCACTTATATTCTACCATTATTGTCTAGCTTTTTAATGTAACATATTTAAAAAACTTTCTTTAATTCCAGTAAAATTATAATTTAATGAAATTAGCTAGGATTAAATACGGAAGGAAAATCAAGTATGCCAGAATAGAAGGAGACAAAGCTTATTTGTTGCAGGGAAAATTTAATTCTATTTTAAAAGGAAAAATAAAAGAAGAGGAAATAGTAAAGCTTGATGAAATTAAATTCTTACCTCCTTCTGACCTCCTCACCACTCTAGAATGGAGAGGGTTACACTTCTAGAGTAGTTCATAAGTTCCCAGCATTGATTCGGAGCTACATCTCACATCTGCTAGACAGTCAGGAGGATCAGAGCTTCTCCATTTTATCAGGTTTCAGCGAAAAGAAACCTTCATTAAAAGGGTTGCCAGCCCTAAATCTGGATTCAATTAAGAAACCTTCATTAAAGAGCAATGCTGAATGCTCCTTTTTAAGTCCCATTAAGCCATCTATCGAGCTTAGGAGGAACGTTGCTGAATTTCCTAAAAGAAATTTATAAAATAACTATTTTAATCTATTCATTCCAGCCATAAAGGGCGAGGCTTTCAATTGTGTAAAAATAATCTTCAAAAGAGAAGATATGACCAAGTATTTATGGAAGTTTATTAAATTAATTCTTTATTTAAACTAAGCTCTTACAGAAGCTTAATGAATAAAAAATCGAAAACAATTTGCTCATTAGTTTATCAACAAAAGAAGACTTTTAGATCCTCGGCCTTTTATGGAAAAGGTTGATAAGCTTAAATTCAAAACTATTCAATTAAGATGGATAAATTAAAAATGCTTTCATTGTTCTTTTTTGTTCTAATTTTATTAACCTTTGCGTATATTCTTAGTGGACTTTTTATACCTTTCAAAGTTCAAAATGAAGCTTTTTCACTGCTCTCTATAGAACTCGTATTGTTTGCATTTGTCCAGGCAATGTACGAAATTAAAGTCAAAAACGCTTTACTTTATTTTCTTATTTCGTATCTTTTAGGATTTATCTTTGAAATCTTAGGAACAAACTTTGGCTTCCCTTTTGGAAAATATTCCTATTCTGAACTTTTAGGACCTAAAATTCTCGGTGTCCCAATAGCTGTACCATTTGTATGGTTTTTTATAACCTATTTATGCTTTAGTATAACAAAACGAACGAATAACAAATTCATAGGATTTCTGATCGCTTCACTAGGCGCAATGAATTGGGATATTTTCATAGATCCGATGTTTGTAAGCTATGGATACTGGTCATGGTCATCGGACTATTTTCCATCATTATATGGAGTGCCTATTACAAATTTTCTAGGCTGGTATTTAGTTTCCTTTATAATTCTTTACTTTTTTTACATAGCAACAAAGAAGAATTTGACAAGTACAAGAGATAATAGGAAACTTTCTTACTTTATTTATTTAACACTTATAACTGATGGAATTTTAGCCAACTTTAAACTAAACCATTTTTTCGTAATGTATTTTGGAATAATTTTAGGTGCTATTTTCCTAGCCTTCTCATTCTACGTATCAAAGTTTAAGAATATATAATTTTTATGAATGTATTAAAATGATATTATGAGCATATCTAAGGTTTCAGATAAAGTATATGTTATAGATACTAAAGCTTTTGGATACGAAAAATGCGTAGCTTCTTACTTGATTAAAGGAGGGAAATATGCTTTAATAGATGTAGGATATGCAAATACTTATGGCAACATTCTCGAGGCTTTAAACCAAGTAAATGTAAATTTCGATGATATTAAATATATAATTCCTACGCATGTTCATTTGGATCATTCAGGTGCTACTGGCCATTTAGCTGAACGTATGAAAAACGCAACCATAGTTGCCCACGAAAAAGCTGCTAAACATTTAATTGATCCAACAAGATTGGTAGAGAGTTCAATACAAGTCTTTGGAGAGTATGAAGTATATAATAGGATGGGTTTGCCACTACCTGTTGAAAAGGAAAGGATTGAAATTGTTAAAGATGAATTAGAATTAAGTCTAGGAGGAATAACACTTAGATGCGTCTATTCACCAGGACATGCTCCGCATCAAATCTCAGTCTACATAGATGAACTTGACTATTTGGTTACCGCTGACACTGTTGGCATCATATATCCTTTTTTAAACGTAATGATACCGACAACACCTCCACCTAGCTTTAACGCAGAACAAGCTATAGAGACTTTAAAAAAGCTATCAAGCTTTGATCCAAAAGTACTTTTAATGCCACACTTTGGTATAAGCATGGATTACAAGTATGTGTTTGAAGAAACAAAAAGAAAAATAAACAGCTACATCGAAGAGGTAAGAAAAATGAAAAATGAAAATTTATCCTACGATGAAATGCTCAGTCAGCTTATTAAGAAAGTTGCAAATGAAGCAAATATGAAGGAAGAGGAAATGCATCCCTACGTCATACATTCCTTAAGAGTAACATTATCTGGAATTATAACATATTTATCAAAAAAATAAAAAATTAAATTTACTTTTTAATTCTTCTTATCAATATTACAAATGCTACTATAACTGCTACCGCAATTACCGCTGCAATGATATAATATGCGATGTTTATGGATGTTTGCTGAACTGTTCCTTGCTGTGTTGCAGTAACTTCTCCATTGCTTGAGACACTAACAATATAGCTAGGCTGGGTTGAAACGTTTGCACCAGCTATACCTACAGTAGGATCGTGCATCAATGTTCCATTGTCAAAGTAAGGATATTGAATGAAAACTGAAACATGCCTTCCTTCAAGTATGAAATAGCCTTTTACTGAAACAATGGAGTTTGTTCCATTAGCATACAAAACTGTTGCATAAGGTACGAATCTGAAGAAACCTGCTATAGTTGCATTGCTCGATTTAACTATTAAGGTTGGTTCATCCTCATCATACACTTTCTGGCTTGATATTTCAGTGTCATTCAACATGGGTTTGCCAAGTTCGAAACCTTTAGTTTGATTTGTATAGACAACGGAGTTCTCGTTTTCGAACTCATCTTCACCTCCAGATTTTGCTAATTCATTAAACTCCTCAGATTCATTTTTCTGAACTACTGGATTGCTAAAGTGGGATATTAAAATTAAACTTGGCTTAATTTTTTTCAATGTGCTAAATACATATCCTTCGATGCTTGTATTGTTAACGAACTTCGCTTGAATGGCGTAAAGATTCCAATCCCAATGTTTAATTATTATATTACTCTTTAATTCAGCATTCGTTACTTTGAATGTTTGATTACCGCTTTTATAAGTAACTGTTGTAAAGAACAACTCATTTGTAATTGAAATATTTCCTTCAGCGAATCTAAACCTTTTATCGTTAACTTCAGACAATTTGAAAGTAAACTGGATACCTACAACTTGACCATTGCTTAAAGTTATGTTCTTAGGACCTATGAACGACCAGTTTGCAGAATCAAATGAGAAGTAAAATGGATGCCTAATTACTGATGCTACATGATTTATAGCGTTGTTTATCTCATTGAGTATTCTATTTAGTGAGAAAATTAAGTTCCTAATTCCTGATTCTACCTGATTGACAATCTTTATTGCTTTGTAAACATCGGTTGCATTTTTAAGAGATAAAACTTGATTTATTATATCAGAGATAATGCTAGTAAGATTATCTTTGAATACATTAGGTAATTTGTTAATTTGTGAACTTATATTTTGAATTGTTGAAAGAAATTCTTGAATATTTTCTTTATTCAATGTACCATTCATATTAACAAGGTTCAATCCTTCTAATTCATGAAGGTGTTCAATCATTTCGTTAAGCAAATCTTTAATATGCACACCAGTTGTATTATCAAGGACCTTTTCTATAAAATCTTTAACATTTTCCTCTTCATTAACGAGCTTATGAGTAAATGCTACGCTACCAAATAGCCATATCTCAGCTAAACCGTTGTATTTGAAAACATATACAGTGTCATTCTTATTATTGTACCACCATATGAACATGGGCTTTGTTCCGTTTGCAGGAATAACAACGGTAATGATGCCATTGGTAAATTTTATTATTCCATCCTTGCTTGTAGTTGTCTGAGCGTTGACATGATGTAGTGCAGAAGTTACCATTGCAGATAATATTATCGATGCTATTGCTATGCCAATTAATACTTTAGATTTTGTTTCCATAAAAGAAAACAACTTTTTATTTAATTTAATAATACAGTTTTGAAAACTTGTTCAAAAATTTTTATATTAGAACAAATTGAGGATTTTTAATATCCTTCCATTTAACAGCCATTACTACTTGAGAACTATCAAAACTGCCAGTTATAAACGGAAACAACTTGAAATTATAGGAGATCGCTCTTCCAAATTCATATACTTCTTCATAAGTAGGTGAATAAGCTAAAGCCTTTTTCATAAGTTCACCATGTTCCTCATATATTGGAAGTTCTTTTCCAAGTCTAACAAGCATTCTTGGAGCAAGACCTGTAACTGAATAGCCTTTAATTTCAAAGAAATCTGGATTAGAATTCAATACTATTTTCCTGTATTCCTCCGGTTTGAACATATTAAGGTATTTGACAGCAGTTATTCTTATCACTGTTCTACATGGTAATTTTGAAAGTAAAGATAATGTTTCATTGAGTCTTTCCCAGTGTTTAGTCGTCGAAGGTATATAAGGATATAAACTGGAAGTAACCTTTACGTAGGTTTCAGGATCTGGGGCTACTAATGAAACATAAAGTTGCGTTGGAAGATTTCCTTCCTCCAACATTTGTTTAATTCTATCTGGAAATGTTCCATTCGTAACTAAAAAAGTTGAAATACCTCTTTTCCTATAAGCCTCAATTAATCTTCCTATGTAAGGATACATTGTAGGTTCACCGTCATAGGAAATTGCAACATGCTTTGGTCTTCTAGCTTTTTCATGAACTTCTATAATCTCTTCTTTTGTTGTGAAGTATTTATTGAGCACTTCTGAAGCTTCATCTTCGCTCAGCTCTCCTTTTATTATTGAGGTATTTATTTCAAAATTGTTGTTATCTATTTTTATTACAAGCTCAGAATTGTAAAGATCTATAAAGGCTTCCCTAACTTTTGTTCTAGAAATTCCTAATTTATCAGAAATTTCTTGAATTGTTGCCCTTTTATTTTTGCTTAAATATATCAGAGAATTTTTACATATTTCCCAGTTTTCTAAGCTTTTTTCCAGACTTTCTTCCACTATTTTCTCTTGAGTACGAATGAACTCCTCTACAAGTTTTTCTGGATCATCATAACCGCTAAAAACCTTAGGCCTTTCTTCTACATCCCTCCAACAGAAAACACATGCTATATTACAACCTTTATATGATGTTGACTGTATGCAACCAAAACTATCTATTCCATAAACATGTTTATAACAATGTCTTCTACCACCTGTCCTTAAGCTTTGTTCAAACCAATAACATGGTTTATACGCTGCATGTTTAAACTTTCCTATGTAAATCTCCCTGTCTGAAAAGAAAGGCATTCTATTAGTTCTTAATTAATAATGATGTATTTTAAATAAAAAATTTTTTAAAAATTAACTTTAAAAAATCTTATACAAACCTTGCTATTAATGCCATTATTCCTATGATTACACTTGGTATATCGTCGCCGAGTGCATCAGGATCTCCTGCTTCAATAACTGTTGCTGCTAGTAACTTAAAAGCGAGAAATATTATTATTACTGCAAGATATATATTCATGCTTCTTTTCAAATCTTCTACTGTATTTTTATTTCTATACAAATAAAGCATTGAAAACAATAAAATTACAGACAAAGCCAAGGCCACAATTTCATCCATTATAAATATTGGGTGATCCATTTCTGTTGGTATATCTGTGCCAAATACTAAAAAGAGAAATCCTAGAAATATTGCAACAGCTCTTTTCTGCATGAGTTTTACATATATTTTCGATTCGTTGTCTTCTTGTGTCATACCAGCATAAAATGGGGTCTCTATTTATATTTTAGGTATACCAAAAATTTGGAAACCGATTATTCTGCTGATTCTAGAATCGTTTCTAAATTGAATGATTTATTATCTCTATAGATTTTTATGGAAATCCTATCGCCAACTCTTGATGTATTTACTATATCTTGCAACTCTTCTATTGTATGAATAGGCTTATCATTTAATGCTATTATAATATCGTTCCTTCTAATTCCAGCTTTATCCGCAGGACTATCTTCAACAACATTTACTACCATAACACCACTTTTTACTGGCAACCCATAATAATCAGATAATTGTGGAGTTATTGTAGCACCTAAAATTCCCAACCATGGACGTAAAGGTCTCCCGTAGTTTAAAATATCATCTATTACTCTCTTAGCAAGATTTATAGGTATTGCAAAGCCGATGCCCTGCGCAAAAGGAACAATTGCAGTATTTATTCCTATAACTTCGCCTGAACTATTTATTAAAGGTCCACCACTATTTCCTGGATTAATTGCGGCGTCTGTTTGAATAAGACCCATATACAGTCTTTGAGCTTTTATGTGTCTATTTATAGCGCTAATAACACCTACAGTTACTGAAGGCGTTCCTGCTAAACCTAGGGAATTTCCTATTGCAATTGCAAGCTGACCTATTTTAAGCTTATCAGAATTTCCTAGAACAGTGTATGGAAGATCTGATGCATTAATTCTTATTAAAGCTAAATCCGAAGAAACATCAAATCCAACCAATCTTCCTCTAAAGCTCCTTCCATCAACCAATGTTACAAGAAATTCATCCGCTCCTTCAATAACATGGAAATTTGTCAATATTAGCCCATTTTTACTTACTATAAAGCCTGATCCTACGCCTTGAATAGGAAAAACATCAAAAAAGCTTTCAACATATCTAACAGTTCTTATGTTTACTACAGATGGAAGAACTTTTTCAACTGCTTTTACTATAATATCTTCAAAATATGGTTCTATAGGCATAATTTACTTAAGAAATTTCATTATATATTTATAAAAAAGATTTTAGAAAATCAAAAGGCTCAATTTCTTTGAAACTATACTCTATTTCATCGAAATCGCTTTTCAATTTTATCACTTCTCTTTTTATTTCTTCTTTATCATCACCCTTATACACTCTGTAAATTAACTCAGCTATTTTTTCCATTTCGTTCTCCTTCATTCCAATTCTTGTAACTTCGTTTACTCCAAGTCTTATTCCGCAATCTGTAATTATATTTACCTTTTCAAGTTCTCTTGCAAATTCCGAATTTTTTTGGTATTCTTTAGGAGAAAGAAGAACCTGATGGGATTCTGTTATTATTTCTTTTTTACCCTGTACTGGAAGATCGAATTCCAGAAGAGCTTTGCCTAATTTCTTTGAATTTTTTATTATTTGATTTGCATAACTTTCTCCAAATTCACTCATTTCCAGCAATGCCATTGCTAATGCTGCAATTCTGTTGTAATGAGCGTTGTCAACAATGGAGGGATGGATAGTTTTTGTAAACTCGTCTCTGCTATCTGATAAAATTATACCGCCCTGTGGACCAAAAAATGTTTTATGTGTTGATCCAAACATTACTTCTGCTCCTTCTCTCAAAGGATCTTGAAATTGCTTACCAGCAATTAATCCAAGAACATGAGAAGCATCGTAACCAACAACAGCACCTATTTCTTTAGCTACTTTGCTTATTTTTTTAACTGGATGAGGATAAAGGAAAAGACTAGCCCCAAAAATAACAGATTTTGGCCTTACCCTATAGAGCATTTCTACAGTGTCTTCGACTTTAATTTCAAAATCTTCTTTATCGAAAGGAAAATACTCAACATTTATTCCAAGAATTCTAGGCAAGGCCTCCTTTGAAATGCCAGGATATCCTCCATCTTCTGGAGAAAGACACAAAATCGTATCATTTCTTAAATTGTAAGTTACCAAAAAAGTTAAATCAGCTATGTGGCCCGAGATCATTCTTAAGTCAACATATTTTGCATTGAACAATTCTTTAGCAACATCTTTACAAAGTTCTTGGACACCATCGATGTATTCCTTACCCATGTAAAATTTTTCTTCAGAAGTATACCTACTGGCAAAATCGCATGCAAGAAGCAATCTAACTTGAGGACTTAAAATATTTTCAGAGGATATAAGATTTATAGATTTTTCAACCCTTTCTTTTTTGTGCTTTGTTACTAGGTCAATTAACTTGGATACTTTTTCTGACATTTATTTTTATATCAGAAATAATTCATATTTAATTTATGATATCAACTGTACTTGATGAGATACAAAGGCTTTATGTTAACAAAAGGAAAGAATTAGATTTTGAAGCCGTCATTGGTTCAACACTTGTTAAAAGAGGATTTGCCCATATGACAAAACACGGTGTAATAATGGATGTAACGAATGTAGAACAGGCCCAGATAGCAGAGGAAGCAGGAGCTGTTGCAGTAATGGTTTTGGATAAATTACCTTACGATGTAAGAAAGCAAGGAGGTGTTGCAAGAACTGCTAGCTTAAAAATTATAGAGGAAGTTATGGATCACATTACAATACCAGTGATGGCTAAATGCAGAATAGGACATACATATGAAGCCAAGGTTTTAGAAGCAATTGGTGTTGATATGATAGATGAATCTGAAGTGCTTACACCTGCAGATGAACTAAGACATATTTGGAAGTGGGATTTTAAAACACCGTTCGTAAATGGTGCAAGAAATCTTGGAGAAGCTTTAAGAAGAATTGAAGAAGGCGCAGCAATGATAAGAACTAAAGGAGAAGCTGGAACGGGAAATGTTGCCGAGGCGATAAGGCATATGAGACTTATGAATAATGCTATTTATCATGTAAAAGCTATATATGAAGCAGGAGATATGCAAGAACTGGTAAGATATGCTAGAAAGCTAAAGGTAAATTACAAGTTACTTGAAGAAGTTGGAAGACTTGGAAGATTACCTGTGGTCAACTTTGCTGCAGGGGGAATAGCAACACCTGCAGATGCTGCAATTATGATGAATTTAGGAGCAGATGGTGTTTTTGTAGGTTCAGGCATATTTAAATCTGAAGATCCTTTAGAAAGAGCTAAAGCAATAGTATTAGCTGTAACCTACTATGATGATCCAGAAACAGTAGCCGAAGCTCAAAAAATGATAGATGAAAAGAAATCAATGATAGGCATGGATATCAAAACTCTTGAATTAAGGATGCAGGAAAGAGGTGCAAGGGCATGAAAATAGGCATACTTGAAATTCAGGGTGATATTGATGAACATTTTAAAGCAACTGAAGCATCTCTCAAAAGGTTAGGAATAAAAGGAGAAGTTAAGAAAGTTAAAAGGCAAAAGGAAATCGAAGAGATAGATGGCTTAATAATTCCAGGTGGAGAAAGTACTGTCATTGGAACCGTTTTAAAACAAAGGGGATTGCTTGACTTAATAAAGCTAAGATATGAGAAAGGAATGCCAATATTCGGAACATGTGCAGGATTAATTGTAATGGCAAAAAAGACTTACGATAGAGTTGTAGGAGAGAGACCTCAGCCTTTACTTGAAATATTGGATGTAACAGTAGAAAGAAATGCTTATGGAAGACAAAATGAATCCTTTGAAGCAGATATAAATGTTCCAGTTTTGGGAGAAAAAAGCTTTAGGGCAGTATTCATAAGATCCCCTGTAATAAAAAGGATTGGAAATAATGTAAGCGTATTAGCATATTTAAATAATACTCCTATCGCAGTTCAGCAGGATAATGCCATCGCAACAACTTTCCACCCTGAGCTAACATATGACACAAGATTTCATGAATACTTTTTAAAGCTTTGCTCCAAAAATACTTATTGAAAATTTTATAAATTCAAACTCTTAAGATTCTGATAAGCTTTATTTAGAAAGAACGGTTAGAATTATATTTTTTGTATAACAACATCATTGTATGAGCGAAGATTTTAAGAAGACTTTTAAAGTAGAAGATATACCTCCAGGTACCATGAAGACATTTTGGTTCAGTGATGAAGATGCTGTCTTAATAGCAAATGTTGAAGGAAGATTTTATGCAATAGGAGGAATATGTACACATGAACAGTGGGATCTTTCTGAAGGCACGCTTGTAGATAAGAAAGTAATATGCGCAGGGCATGGCACAGTTTGGGATTTGGAAACTGGTAAAGGAGAATTCACCGAACCTTTGCCTGATGAACCTGTTTACGATGTTAAGATTAAAGACGGATATATTTGGGTTAAGAAAAGAACATAAAGATTACTTTAAGAATATTGAAAGCCTTATATTTTAGGAAGAGAAGAAAACATTTAAACATATTAAATATAATTTTAAATTTTTTTCAAAATAATTAAGATTTTATGTCTGAGGAATTAAAAGGTTTAATAAAAGGTTTGCATCACATAACTTTAGTCACATCTAGCTTTACTTTAAACAATGTTTTCTACACTGAAATTTTAGGATTAAGAAGAGTTAAGTTGAGTGTTAATCAGGATGACATATTTCATAGGCATTTATTTTACTCCGATTATAAAGGAAGTACAGGCGCAACTATAACATTTTTTGAGTGGCCAGAACTAGATAAAGGGAAAAGCGGAATAGGTGTTCATCACCATCTTTCATATTACGTGAACTCCTTAGAAAGTTTAGCTAAATGGAAAGCTTGGTTAAAGCTTAAAAATGTTCCAAGTGTAGGACCTTTTTTAAGAAATGGCAGAATATCATTATATTTAAGGGATCCTGACGGATCATTGATTGAAATTGTAGCATTCAATGAAGAGAATTTAGACCAAAAATATATTGATGAGCTTATGCTTAATCTTCCTACAATTGACAGAATCTTGGAAGACATGAGATTTATAAAATTCGATCATGCAGCACCAGTAACTGCAAATTTTGAAGTAGAAGAAAGGTTCTTTACTAAAATACTTGGTTTAGAAAGAACTAGTATTTCAAAAAATCCTGATGATGAAAATTCAATGATAATAAAAATAGGAAATAAAGAAAAGCCTGATTTTATACAATACATATACAAGGAGGAACTGCCTTTTGGCGAAATAGGCCATGGAAGCATTCATCATGTAGCGATGCTCGTTGAAGATGAACAGGACCAAATAAAAATAATGAATAGATTAAACAAATTGGGAATAAGAAATTCAGGAATAATTAATAGGTTCTGGTTCAAATCTTTGTACTTTAGAGATATGGAAGGGAATTTATTTGAAATAGCTACAAGGGGACCAGGTTATACAGTAGATGAATCTTTAGAAAATCTAGGATCCAAGCTTATACTTCCTCCATGGCTTGAAAGTATGAGAGAAAAAATAGAGAGGAAGCTCAAGGAATTGGATGAAAATAATCCTTACAACAAATGGCCTTCAGAATTCCCACCTCTAGCAGATAAGCCTGAAAAGATATAAACTTGCTAAATCCTATAAGTTTTTCATAGTTTAGCTAAAAACTTTTTTATCTGTTTTAAAGTTTCCTCTCCTATTGAAGGCAAACTTAGAAGATCTGAATCTTTTACTTTTTTCAAATCCTCAATACTTCTATAACCACTTTTATAAAGTATTCTTGCTTTGTATCTTCCTATACTAGGTATCTGAACCAATTCAAGAAGCTCTTCTTTAACACCGGCTGATATTCTTGATTCTAAAATAGAAAGTCGCTTGGCAAAATCTTTAAGATTTAAAATCTTTGATATTTCGCTAGCCGAGTATGTCAACCATTTTGAAGTTTGTATGATATTGAACAAGTCGCCTAACCCTATTCCATATTTATCAGCTATTATATCTTCTTTTTCCTCATTTATCCAATCATAAATTATTCTAGCTGTTTTATACCTTGATAATGTATCATCATATTCTAAGCTATTAATATCAGGAAATGGGTAAAGCGTATCATTTTCAACATATCTTTCAATTTCTTCTAAAAGTCTATCTGATTCATATCTGTTTACATTAACAATTTGGGCATCTTCTGTGCTACAAATCAGGAACAGTAATGCGAAATCCATATTGTTCACATGCCTTGAAGATAAATATTGAAGACCTTTGATAATCAATGAGGCAGAAAGCGGATCGATATAAAGCTCAGTTACCCTTTTACCTATAAGTGTTGCAACGAAATTATCTTCCTTTGCTACTATAAACCTCTCCTTTATTAGAAATTTAATTACTTTGCTTGATAATCTCATAAGGAAATCGCTGCCAAAATTTACACTTGCAAAAGTTAAACCAAGAATCTCTTTCAATTCTGTTTCATTGTTTGCTACATTGTTGGCTATTATTGAAAGTATATGCGATCTTAGATTTTTCTCATCTTTGATCTGTGATTGGACTGGTTCGTAATCGGCTAGAATGTAGTTTTTCATTAGATAATCTTCATCATAATTACCCTTTGCAATTAATATAGCCTCACCTATAGGATCGTATTTAGGTCTTCCAGCCCTTCCTGCTAGTTGCTTATATTCATTTACGCTTAATTCTTGTGAATATCCAAGCAGTGGTTCGTATCTGCTTATTTCATTTATTACTACTCTTCTTGCAGGAACGTTGACTCCCGCACCTAAGGTTGTTGTAGATGATATGACTTTAATATTTCCTTTCCTGAATTCATCCTCAATTATTTTTCTTGAGGTATAAGATAGCCCTGCATGATGGAAAGCTACACCATCTAAAATAAGATTCTTTAAGTTTTGTGAAATATTATCATTTTCTTCAATTTTCGAAGAGATGTTTCTCAGAATGTCCTTTTCGTTTGAACTTAAAAACTTTGATAAAAACTGTCCAATTCTACTAGCTACTCTTACTGAAGATGCTCTGCTACTATTAAAAACCAAAGCTTGCCCACCTTTTTCTACAGTATCTAAAACGAGGTCAATGTAAGGAACATTGCTAATTTCTTTTATTCTTTCTTCTGAACCGTCTTTGTATTTTATTTTCCCTTTTTTATAAACTCCCTCTTTTAATGGTACAGGTCTCCAATCATCAACAAGCATATTTGCAGAAAGCCAGCTTGCTATTTCTTCTACATTGTTTACAGTTGCGCTCAATGCTAAGAAACGAGAAAAACTGTTGGCTTTTTTTAATCTTGCAATTAGGAATTCAAGTGTAGGGCCTCTGTTTGTATTTATCATATGTATCTCATCTATTATAAATAGAAGAACATCTTTGATCCAATTCGCTTTATGTCTTAGTAAGCTATCAGCCTTTTCATATGTAGAAATTATAAAGTCGTATTCTTGAAGCCAAGGGTCTGAACTATCATAATCTCCTATTGACAAAGCAACTCTATACTTATATGAGAAAATTCTACTAATTTCCTCAAACTTTTCGCTAGCTATAGAGCGCAAAGGACATATGTAAAGAACTTTGCCTCCCTTTTCTAAATATTTAATGGAAGCGATTAATGCCATTAGGGTTTTTCCTGAAGCAGTAGGTGTACAAATAATCATGTTTCTCTTCCCTAAAAGTCCTTGTTCAATTGCCCTTTCTTGCGTAGGATACAGCTTTGTATAACCTAAATTTTTTAAAGATTCAATTAGATCTTCAGGTATTCCTAGATTCTTAAGTTCTTCGATATACAATTTAAGGAGTTCTCTTTATAAATCCAGGTTTTGGTTCGTAAATATGCCCTTCGCTCGCTAAAGTTTTCAGTATTTTTTCAGCTTCGTATCTAGGGATGCCTTCATTCTCAGCCAAGTTTAATACTTCCTCCTTGTCAACAGATTCTTTTTCATAACCAAGCCTTGAAAGAATTTCTACAAGCTTTGCATGCTTATCCCTTTGAGATTTTGGTATTCCAGTCATAACTATGTCTACATCTACCTTCTGCGTTTTAACATCGATTAAAGATTGTTCCATCATAGCCCTCATTAGACTTATTGCAGTTATTGCGTCCTCAGAAGTACACTCATTCCTTAAGGACATTCGAGCCTTTGCTTCAGTCAATCTAACCAATGCTTCAAGCTGTCTAGGAGTTATCGCAACTGTTCCCTCTCCTTTATAGGATAGTTCCCTCATTTTTAAGTAGAAGTCCATAATTTCCTTCATTGCTTGCTTTGAAAGAACTGGCTTTACATTTCTCCTTGCATACGCTACATATTTCCTCAATAATTCTTGACCTATCATTTTTTCATCGTATTTTACTTCTGCTTGAGAATGAAGGTTTAAGATATGCTCAGCAAGCTTTGCATCCTCCTCCCTGCTCGGCACATCTATTATAGGAAATATAAGGTCAAATCTTGATAGAAGTGTAATAGGTAAGTCTATGTTCTCTGATATGGTCTTTGTTTTATCAAATCTGCCTAAATGAGGATTTGCTGCAGCCAATATTGCACACCTTGCATTTAATGTTGCAACAATACCTGCTTTTGCAATGCTAACAGTTTGTTGCTCCATTACTTCATGCATCGCTACTCTATCTTCAGCCCTCATTTTATCTATTTCATCAACCAATGCAATACCCTGATCAGCCAATACTAATGCCCCTGCTTCAAGATAAAAGTCTCCTGTAGTCTTATCCCTTACTACAGCTGCCGTTAGCCCTGCTGCAGATACACCTTTACCAGAAGTATAAATTCCTTTAGGAGCTATTTGAGCCATATACTTTAAAAGCTGAGTCTTAGCAGTTCCAGGATCACCTACTAGCAATATGTTTATATCTCCTCTTATTTTAATGCCATCTGGTAATGTTTTCGGAACTCCTCCAAATAACTGTAAAGCCAATGCAAGCTTCACATGTCTTAACCCATGTATTGAGGGCGCAATTGAATTTACTATCCTTTCATCGATATCAGGTAAAGAAGCAAGCTTCAAAATTTGTTCAATATCCCCTTTTGTTATAGTTTCCTCTTCAAATCCCTTTTCCTTAACTTCCAAGCTTACTGCATGCAAATATGTTCTGAAAGCAAGTTCTTCATAATCCCTTTCTCTTTTTTCCTTTAAGATACCTACAACTGTAACCCTGTTTCCTGGATAAGCTTTATCTACTAGGTCATCCTCCATATAAACTTCTATTGTTCTAGGAATTTGACCTGCAGGGATTTCTTCTGTTGTTTCTTGTATAATTATCTTTTGAAAATCCATCATTTTTCTATCCAAAATTCTTAAGTCTTTTTTCCCACAGTATGAACATTTGAGTTGATCAAATTTTGAAATAGGAGCGCCAAGAAAGTTTATTTTAAATTCGTTTTTGCAACTTAAGCATATGTATCTTGCTTCAACGATTTTTTGCCTTATTCTGCTTGCTTTAGTTACTATCCCTTTTACCTGTATTAAGTTTCCGACATACTTTGCTCTTATGTTTCTTATGCTAACTTTATAGTCATCAATATCTATGTTGTAAATCCTTCCATAAAATTTGTAGGTTCTTTTAGCATATTCTGGATCAATCGTTTCAATTATCTCTCTTATCGCTTCTCCTATTTCCTCAATATGTTCTTCAGGCTTTTGAAGTAAGCTTAAAGCAAGTTCTTCATTATATTGGAAAAGGTCCGCATGGTTTATTTCTAATGAAATTTGATTAAAAATCGGCATTTCTCTAATCTTGTTGTAATAAATTCTCTTATCTTCCTTAGTAAAGCTGGAAAGAAAATCCTTATAAAGATCCTTTAAGCTTGATTGCATTTTAAACTCGTCTTAGATATTTACTATCTATTACATTATCAAACCAATCTTTTAAAAATTCATTGAACTTTTCAAGCAAGTATTTTTCTTCAGTGGTTAAATAATCGAGAAGTTTTTTATAATCTTCAACATAGAGAGCTATTTGGACAATTTTTTCAACCCTCTTCAAGCATATATCATACATTAGGTTTTTAATCTCCTTAGGATCATATTCAACCTTTTTTATTTCGGCTAAATATATCAGATCCTTAACCTGCAAATAAAAATCGTTATCGAGTTTTTTCAATTCTTTATTCTTTGTTTCATAGAAAAGTATTTTTTTAAGATCCATCAAGCTCACAGATGGCATAGGATATTCAATTATTTGTTCACTTGCCAGTATTCTTGCTAAAGCCCTAGGAATTTCAATGTAAGTATCTTTTTTGAAAGGCCCGTATTTTTTCTCATCAAATTCTATCTCTCTGAAATCCTTGATGACCCTTACTTTTATGTTAGATAGTTCGAAATCTATAAAATTCTCAATAAAATAACTTTCCATGTCAATAAACATTCATCAAAGAATTTAAAAGCAACATTATATCATGCTTTTCCAATCTTTATATGAATGTTATCAGCTAAATTTTCAAGATAATTTTTAGATTCTTCATCAAGCCTAAATTTTCTTAAGAATTTTGTTTTGAAATCCTCATTTTTAAGCATAACGATAATATACCAAAACATTTCAGTCTTAAATTTTTTAGTTGATAGATGACATTTTTTAGCAATTTCTTGCATTATATATTGCCTAATTTCATTTGTCTTTCTTTGCTTAGATAAAAGCCTAAGTATTTCAGGGAAATCTATCTTGGAATAGGTTGGTTTAGTTGATTTAGATAACGCAACACCAGCGGTCATCATTTCAAGAAAATAAAGTAAAAAACGCCACATTCTCTTTTGGTTTGCAATGGTTCTATAATAATCAGCCTTTGCTAACCTAGAATAGGCTAAAGCTAAATCTTCAGGCTTTGTATAAAATTTGTGAAGATTTTCTTCAATCCAAAGCATAAGAGTTTCAGGATCATATGCATATTCATCCAAGGCCTTCCTTGCCGAAGAAACACTTGTAGCGTATATTATATGTCTTAATACACTAAAAACATCCGTTTGTCTATCCTTTGCACCAACTATGTTTACTTCATTCATCCCTATTTTTCCGAATATTGAGGCAATTTGAAGATCAAGTATTGCACTCCTCATATCTCCTGATGCTCTCTCTGCAATAACCTTCAATGCATCAAGTTCATAAGTAATGTTTTCAAGCTTGCATATCCTTTCAAGATAAGCTACTATTTGCCTTGAACTCAATTTTTTCATTTCAATCATCAAAGTTAAATTTCTAATCTGCCATAGGTCTGGAGCCCATGCATCATTAGCTATAAGTACTACAGGAAATTTTGTTTGATCAATCAATTCAACTATGGATCTTATAATAGGCTGTGCTTTAGCACCCTCTATACTATCTACTTCATCTATTAGAATTATTTTCTTCCTTTTTTCTAAGCTTTCTTCAGAACTAAAAGGAAATGCTATCTTTTTTATCGTATCTGTTCCGCTTAAATCTCCTGCATTAAGCTCCAAAAGTTCAAGATTAAACTGCTTAGCTGAAACTTCTACAAGCAAAGTTTTACCTATCCCGGGTGGTCCATATAATAGCACAGCTTTTTTAATAGGAGGCTTTCCCTTCAACCACAGACTTAACCATTCAATAAATTCCTTTTTTGCCTCTTCATTACCTACAATATCTTCGATCCTTTTTGGCTTATGCTTTATAGTCCATAGATATTCCCTTGATTCACTTAACATACTCTTTGCATATTAGAATCATTCTAGCTAACATTGAAGAAAGTTGAATTTCTTCATTAGAACCCTCCATAAGCCTGTATTCATAATCTCCAAGAGTTTCAATCAATCTTATTTTACATTCTTCAGGAACGTTTATACGACCTATTTCTCTATGAAGATAATAAACTATATCTGAGCCAGGAATTCCATCAACATATAGCATCTTAATTACTGCTTCTCTTGCTTCTGAGAACTTACCTTTAACTATACTGTCTAAAATTGCCCTTATTTCCTTTGGTTTAACAGCACCGGCTACTTTATATACTGTTTCTTGATTGACTTCTCCTAGAAGTGAGGTACTTTGAAGCAAATTTATAGCCTTCCTCATATCTCCTCCACTAACTTCAAATATGGCTTCCAATCCATCATTAGTATACTGAACTTTTTCGTTTTTTGCTATCTCAATAAGTCTATTTATTATATCTTCCTTGCTTAAAGGACTGAATCTAAAAACTACCGTTCTAGATTGAACGGGTTCGATTATTTTATTGCTATAGTTACATGTAAGAATGAATCTTATATTCCTTGCATATATCTCCATTATTCTCCTTAAGGCTGTCTGTGCATCATTTGTCATAGCATCGCTTTCATCAAGAATAACTATTTTGAATGGAATTTCTCCCAAAGCCATAGTCTTGGCAAACCTTTCTTTAATTTTCTCCCTTATAGTATCGATGCCTCTTTCATCGCTATTATGAAGTAGAATTGGAGAATTTCCGCCCCAAAATACCTGAGTATCAGGGACAGATAAATCATAAACATATCCATCATAATCCTTTTCTTCAATCTTCTCAATTTTTACTACAGAAATTTTTGATTTTAATGTATTGTAAATTCTATTATCTATTAATTTCTTATTACTGAAAATCAAATCAAGCGCTTCTTTTTTAGAAATTTTTTCAGATTTTATTTCATCTGAAAAAGGTAAAAATATATAAGAGGGGAGAAATTGACTTGAACTATCAAGAGTTATTAATAAATCTCCCTCTTTTAAATTAGAAGTCTTTACAGGAACTATATCGCCTAATAAATTAAATATCATTAAAGAATGTGAATCAGTAACTTCTATTGATCCACCTTCGTAGAAAATTTTTTTAATCTTCCTAACTTTATGTCTAGATATGTTCTTTATTTCCTTAAATTTTATTTGATTGTTTGAATCTAAACTTAAGACTTTCAACCCTTTAGGAAAAGAATATTTCTCATTTTCCTTAAAGAATTCTTTATCAAGCTCGTAAAAGTTTGTTTCAAATTCATAATCATCGTAGAAAAGTCTTATCTTTGTTTCAGGATGCACTGAAGCATTTAATTCAAGAACATTATTTCTCCATTCTTCTTTGTATAGATCCATTACAAAAGCTAAAGCTGTAGCAGTCTTACCTACACCAGGAGGACCTGTAAATAGCATATGCGGTACTTTTTTCTCCTGTATTAATTTCTTAAGACTTTGTATTATCTCAGATTGATTAATTATATCATCTAAAGTTTTTGGTCTATACTTTTCTACCCAAATAAGCTCTTCACTCATTTCCGTTAGCTTATTATAAAATATCCATATAAGAATTAATCATTTTGCATTGTACTTTCCACCTTTAATTTTTCAACTTCCGATGCTTTATCCATTAGCTTCTCAAGCAAATTTAAAACATCAGAATACTCATTTGCTACGACTATTCTTATCTTTCCAAATCTTTTTTCTTTAACTATACCGTATTTCTTCAAAAAGCCTATATAATTTGAAGCTGGAGTAAAGAAGGTTGATGAAATTTTTGCCAATGCGCTTATATTGATTTGCTTTTCATTTATAATAGTTCTAAGAATCCTGATTTTCCACTTCGCACCCAAAAGCTCCTCGATAAAGCTATCTTGGTCCTTCATATTTCAACATTTTTTTCTATAATTTCAGAAGGTATATCCAAAGAAATGAAGCTTCTTCTTCCTCTACCTACGCTTTTTACTTCCACGTTTATTAATCCCTTATCTTTTAAGTTCTTAATGTAAGTCCAGAATTGAGTATATCTTCGAGGAACTTCTCCAAATTCTTCACAAACAATATTGTAATTTTCCTTTATTTTCATTATAGGAATACTTGAACTTGCGTAATTTTTAAAGGCCCTTGCAATAGCTTTTAAAATTATCTTTTCATGCTTATCCAAATTTTGGACAATCTCTTGATTAAAACCAGGATACATTTCACTAAAAGCCATTTTTACATGCTCGAGGCTTACTTTATCTAACATTTTCATTTCGGCTATTTTTACTGAACGCCAAAGTACTTCTAGAGCAAATCTTGCATCACCGTTTCCTCCTTTATCGTAACCAATCCTTCTTACTATCTCTTCAATTATTTTGTCGTTGATGACATCTGGCTGTAGAGCTTCCTCAGCTCTCTCCTTTAGAATTGTAAAAAGTTCGTTAGATTTGTAAGGATCGAATTTTATTGCGTTCTTTTGCAAAGTACTAAGAATACTCTCATCAAGCCTATAAATTAGCGAAATATCCCTTAAAATAAGTATAAAGCTTATTCTACTTTTACCCTTAGATATTTCAGGAAGTCTTGTTAAATCATAAAGTGTATCAGCTTCTGTTCTTATTAGATAATCAGCTTCATCTAAAGCCAAAAGAAGACGAATGTTTTCATCCTCCAAATATTCAATAAGCCAACCTAAAAGTTGCTGAGGAGAGAAGCCTCGTTTTGGTATGCTTGGAATCAAAGATTCTATAGTTTTCCTTACAACCATGAATTTTGTTCTTTCTATTTGGCAATTTACATGCACATATTGCAAATTGATGCCTCTCCTGTTTGCTTCATCTGCCAATATTTTTCCGAATAGTCTTACAACAGCTGTTTTACCTGTTCCAACAGGCCCATGACAAATGATACGGTAAAAAGGAAAATCGTTATAATTTACAAGTCCTTTTAAATAAGATGCAAGTAGGTTAAGCTGTTCTTCCCTATGTGGAAGATGGGAAGGAACATATTCAGGAAACAATTTAGACTCATCTTTGAATAATGTTGGCATTTTGAAAAGCCTTGAAATATCATTTTCGGTCATCTACTATTTTATATTTTTTTATTCCTTAAATTTTTTTTCTTGATAAAAAAATTAAATAATCTTTAAAACTTAAGAAAGAAATCAGAAACTTACTGTAAACTGGTTGAACTAAAATTATAAAGTCAGGGCTTTTTAGATTTATCTTTATTCCCTTTTCTTTCAAAATTTTTCCAATTTCTTTTTCCATCAAACTTCCGCTTTTACCGAACCTTGAATAACATCTAACAGCAAAGCTTTTGTCTTTAATTTTTATCCAATTCAACGATATCCATTCTTTAATGGATTCTTCATAATTTTCAGTTTCAATATCAACTGGTATAACCTTTATAAAATAAGTTCTGTTTGAATTCTTCAATATGTATGCTAATTCCTCCTTTGAGATGCTAGCTTCTATCAATGAAAGACCTGGTTTTATAGTTTTTTCAAGCGGTCTTGCATTGGGATCTTTTTGGAAAATTAGGCTAATTACTTCTTCTATAGCTTTTTCCTCTTTATTTTGTGCAGAAGTTACAAGAACTTTCAACTTAAATTCTAAATTAAAATGATTGAATGATATAGATTTATTTATGGATCATGGCATTCGTTGCAGATGCGGAAAGATTCTTAAGTTGGAAGATAAAAAAGGTGAACAGATAGTTTTCTGTAAAGACTGTTACATGAACTACCATGTTGAAATAACGGATGGAAAAATTTCAATAAAGAAATTCTATTACTTCCCGGATGATTGATTATTTAATCTTTGATTCTAGAGTAGCCAATTTAGATTTCAATTCCTCATTTTCTTTCTTTAGTTTTTCTATTTCATCTCTCAAATTTTTCAATTCAGTTTTGTTTTTTATTTGCTCGTTAATTCTATAAATTGCTTCCTTAGCTGCTCTAACTACTCTATTATCTAGGTCCTGCTCGATCACTTTTCTCAAATAAGGTATGCATTTTTCTTCGCCGAGTTGTTCTAAAGCTTTTATTGCAGTTATTCTTACTCTGTAAAAACTATCTTCAAGGAATTTGACGTAATCGTCAAACATAGCTGGATTATCCCTTAAATACTTGCCCAAGGATTCAACAGCTGCTGTTCTTGCTTGAACGCTATATTTATTTTTTGTAAACTCCTTCAAAGTTTCTATGGTTTTAATGTTTTTAATCTCCCCAAGAGCTTTTAAAGAAGCTGAGCGAATAATGTCTGCATGGGATTCAAAGTTTAGGAAATCCATTATAAAACTTAACAATTCTTCTCTTTTTTGCTTTCCTAAGCTTATTATAGCTTGCTCTCTTTCACCATAACTTTCGCCTTCTTTAGCAATTTTCTTCAAGGCTTCTATTATCTTTTCATCTTTGAATTCTCCCAAGGCTTTAGCTACTTCTTTTCTCACTTTTGGTTCTTTGTCGTTAATTGCTTTTAGCAAAGCTTCAACGCTCGAATTACTTTTGATTGTTGCCAAAGTTTTTGCAGCTTCGGCCCTTACAGCCCAGAATTTCTCATTGAATAAAGCGCTTGATAAACATTCAACAACACGCTCATCATTTTTTTCCTTCAAAGCTCTTATAGCCCTTATTTTGCTTATTGAAGTTTTACCATTGTATACAATTTCTATGAGGTTTTCTAAATTATCTTCTCTTATTATATTAGCTATAAGTAACCAGCCATAAGGATCCAAATCTATGTATTGAGGTTTTTCTTCAAAGTTATAAACAAAGCTTTCAATTTTATCTTTTAAACTAATTTTTTCCAATATTTCTTTATCTTTAAGCCTTATAAATAAATCCAGGTTTATTTCATAGGGTTTATCAGTTTCTTGTATAAAAGTTACCTTTAATCTTTTGTCTTCGTATTTCCAATTAAATTTCAAAATAGGATGGCCCGGTTGATAAACGAATTGATCAAAAAATTTCTCAAAAGTAAGTCCTGTTGTTTCTTCAATTACTTGTCTAAAATCTTCCGTTGTTGCTACGCTGAACTTATACTTATTTAAGTAGTTTCTCATAACTTTTCGAAACATTTCATCTCCTAGTTCATATCTAAGCAAATGAAGAACTAAAGAACCTTTTTCATAGGTATGCCTATCAAAAAGTTCAGTCGGAGCAGCAAAAACTTTTGTAACAATAGCTCGCTTATAATTTTTAGATTCCTCAAGATATGAGTCGAACTTCTGGAGCATATTGTAAATAAATTCATCCCATCCTTTAGAAAATTCCTTGTAAAGTGCTTGAAAGTATGTTGCAAAACCCTCGTTTAACCAAATATGAGCCCATTCTTTACAAGTAATTATATCTCCAAACCATGTATGGGCAATTTCATGGGCTAGTAAGGATTCAGCACTCATATCCAATCTTGCTACTTTATCATATATACTCGTAGAAGTAAGAGTAGTGGCGGTTATGTTTTCCATTCCTCCAAATATGAAATCTTCTACAGGGACGTTTGCGTATTTTTCAAATGGATACTTAAAATCCAAATATTTTGAAAAGAAATCAAGAATATCTTTGGTTTCTTTATAACTTTCCTTTACATCTTCTATTCTTTCCTTTGGTGTATAATGAATTATAGTTACACCTTCCCATTCTTCCTTTATTTCTTCATATTCTCCTATGACGAGAGTAAGAAGGTAGGGTGCAAATGGCTTATCCATTTTCCAGTGAAAAACTGAACTGTTTTCTTCCTCAACAACCGAAATAAGATAGCCGTTAGAGATAGCTTTAAATCCCTTTGGAACTTTAACTATAACTTCAGAGGTTATCTTCTCTTCAGGCAGATCTATGCAAGGATACCAGTATCTTGAATCTTCATCCTCTCCTTGTGACCAAATTTGCAAAGGTTTTTTAGGATTTTCCTCTGTTGGCTTTATAAAATATAGACCTTTCCTTGGCTTTATTTCATAATCGATATTAACCTTTATTTTTTCAAATTGATTTAGTTTTTCTCTGAGGAAAATTCTTATTCTTTTTCCATCATAATCAAATTTAGGATTACTTTCTTTATCCAATGAAATTCTTTTTATTTTAAAGGAAACAGCATCAAGCTTTATCTCATCAACTTTATCAATCAATGCTTTTAAAGTAAGCTCTGAATTTACTTTTACGATTTCATTTTTAAAATCCGGTTCAATGTATAGTTTTACCTTTTCCAAATCTATCTTCCTTTCTTCTCTATAATGCTTAAAAGAACCTTCAAGTTCAAAGGGAATTTCCATTGATAGATTATAACAAAAGAATTTTATAAATAACCTTAGAAATTATGAAATGTTTTTTTAACAACTTTCCAACTATTGATAGCCTTTGCCTTTCATTATAAGGATGGATTTTTTCTCCATACTGAAGGAAGAAGCTTCCATTTCTTTGACCTCTTTTTAATGAATAATTTCAAATTTTATAAATATCAGAACTCAAGATCCTAATCATCCCTAAGTCATAGGGGCTTTCTCATCATTATAATTATGAACTTCTTAAGGACTTTTTAACTATTTTCTCAGCAAGTTGAATAGGAATATCTAAAATCCTTGCAATTTCTTCATATGTTAAAGTAGGATCAATTCTTAGCAAAGCTTCAACTTTCTTATCAAGCTGTTCTTCTTCATCTCCTTTATCAAAGAAGTTTATTTGTGCTACAGCTGATCCGCTTATATAAACACTAGGAATTTTTTTATTTTTCTCATGAGCATTTTCTAGCATTATACTTCCATCTTCTGGGTTGAAGGAGACCAATTTTCCAAAAATTACACGATCGTCAATTGTCCTTACTTCAACAAAGCTTCCAATCCTTTCCTTTATTTTTTTATAAAGTGAGGATCCTTCGATTTTCTTCACCTTTATTGAAATTCCTGTTAAGCAATATAAATCTTTATTATAGAATTATTTGCGACCGCCGGGATTCGAACCCGGGTCCTCGGCTCGGAAAGCCGACGTCCTTACCTGGCTAGACTACGGTCGCTTCATTAATTATACAAAAAATTTTTATTATAAAATTATCCCCCGAGTGGGATTTGAACCCACGATCTTCCGGTATCCGCTGGTACAAGATCATCACCGGTTTAACCGAATTCACTTGTACGGAAGACCTACAGCCGGATGCGTTACCAGGCTACGCTACCGGGGGATACCATGTAATAAATTATATGAACATAATTTAAAGTTTTAAGGAGTGCTCCGGGCCGGACTTGAACCAGCGACCTCCCGGTTTCTGAAAAAATTCTTCAGCCGGGCGCTCTCCCACTGAGCTACCGGAGCACAATATTATATATTTTTAGTTTAAAAATAAAATTTTTCTATAATTTCATTCCCCTTATCCAAAAAGCATATGCATCGTGTGCATGTATTGATTCAAAAGCCCTTGCTTCAATCTTTAGTGCATTTGGAAATAGCGCTAAACAGTTTCTTACAACATCCTCAACAAACTTTGTGTTTTCTTGAGAATCAAGGATTAACTTTGCTTCATCTATTCTTTTCAAGTATTCAGTTGGAACAGCTGAAAAGCAAGAATCAATTTTTTTAGCTACTTCATCAAAATCAAGAATTTCTCTTGAGCTTATTTTAATTTTAAGCTTTGCCCTCTGCATATGCCCAATTCCTGTAACTTCCTTGCTACACGGACAAGCAGTTATTCCTATCTTTTCAAATTCGTAAATGTATGTTCCATCCTCTTTAAGCTGTAATTTTACCTTCATGAATTGATCAGAATAATTAACTGGATAATCAAAGGTTGCAGTTATTCTACACTTGCCCATCGATTTATTAACTGAATCTGAAATTAACTTTAGGACGTTTTCAATAAAATCATTCTCCATTTTTGCTTCATTTATAGCTTTGACGAGCCTGCTCATATGTACGCCCCTTTTTTTAATAGGAACAACAACGGTTAACTTAACGGGCAGGTTATAACCCCTAACACTTACCATTGTAGAAAGGTTCGTTAGACCTGCATAAATTGCAACATCAGCCTCTTCTTCATGAACGTCCTTAACCTTAGAAATGTCTATCTTGCGTTCTTGCATAACCTTTATTTATTCACACCCCATAAGCTATTTATTTTTTTCTCGATTGAATTAATAATCATCTTTCTTTCCCTACATCCAATACAGTTATTGCAAGGTTCTTCAGAAGCTGAATGGCAGCTCCAGGTATACTGTATGGGAACATTGTATCTTAAAATAAAATATGTAAGTTCTTCCTTTCTCAAATTCTTAAAGGGCAAAACTATTTTTAAACCCTTAATTTTTCCAATTAAAGTTCCTTTTTTGATTGACCTATTTAAGCTTCTGATAAAATCATCGTTTACATCTGGAAGTCGATCTTTATCTTCCTTTGTATGACCTGTAAATATTCTTGAAGCTCCTAATATTTCAGCATAGTAAGTAGCGATGTAAAAGAATATCCCGTTTCTTGCAGGTATGTAAAAATATGGAACATAGTTTTGTTCATGAAGATTTCTTCCAAATTTTCCTTCAACTTCAGTTATTTCTTTAAGAAAATCTAGATCTACTTCGATATGTTTCTTAACTTTAGCCAAGCTGGAGATTTTTCTGCATGCTTCAATTTCTTTAAAATTTCTGCCTGAATAATTGAAAGTTAGCGAATAGATTTCATAATTTAAAGATTTTAAGACAAACAAAAGAGTTGTAGAATCGATACCGCCTGAAAGAAGAACTATACAGCTTCTATCTTTTGCTTCTCTTAAAAGCTCCTTTTCTAGCTCCTTCATATATTTCAACCTTTACCTCTATAACATTATCTGGCAATGACTTCAATAGGTTGCTGCTTATATCTTCAGCTAAGTTCTCAGTTGTGACTTCTTTTTTTAGTATGTATACGTTTTTCCTAGGAATCTCTATCCTGAAATCACTATAGGAAATAAAAACCTTATCTTCAAAATATTCTTTTATATACTTCTCAGAAGCTATGAGCTTATGATCGTATATTGAAAGAACTTCTTTTACAATTTTCCTTAAACTACCAAAATCTAAAATCATATCAAAATCTTTTCTTGAACCTTTTAGTTCAATTTTAAGCTTTGCTGTATGACCATGTAGAGGATAACACTTAGGATGACTAGGTATAAAATGCGCATAGTCGAATTCGTCTTCAATGAAAATTCCTAACTCTTCATCTGACATTTAATATGAAAACATAATTTGATCGTTTAAATATATTTTTTCTATTCATGTAGCTTTAAATATACAAATTTTTGATAGGATTTAAATATGATATTAAAGACATATTCTTCAATGAGGAAGTCGAAGGCCGTTTCTAGAAATGTAGTAATTGCTATCGTTGCAATAATAGTGATTGTAGGGGTTGCAGTAGCTATCCTGCAATTTACTAGCGCTCCTCCTTCAGTAAGTGGAAAAACATGGACAATAAATGTTTGGATAGGTGTGGATAAATCCGTAGGAGGAAGCAACCCACAAAACTGGGGTAGATACTTAATCGTGCAAGTACCTTCAAATGCAACTATTAAAGTAGGCGATACCGTGCAAATTATATTTCATAATAATGATACATTCCCCAATCCGCATGTACTTGCAGTAGCAGTTGGGTCAAACGTTATTACAACTATTTCGGCTCCAGCTCTTTCGGCGGCTACCATTACTATAAAAGTATCGCAAGCTGGCACATACACACTTAGTTGCCAAGTATACTGTGGTGCTTTCCACTTAGATGTAGGAAAAATGCAACAAGTTACCCTGTTTACGGCTAGCTAGTCATAAAGTATTTCAAAGTTTTTGAATTCATTTAAAAATTTTTCTTGAATTATTTCAATATTGGTTACCAAAGCACCTTCTGGACCCTTTTTGCAAAATTCAACAAGCTTATCTACACTCGATTTATCACCTTCAAAAACTGCCTCAACTCTTCCATCTGGTAAGTTTCTAATCCAACCATTTACCTTGTATTTCTTAGCAAGCTTGTATGTATAGTATCTGAAAGATACGCCTTGAACTATTCCTTCTATGAATACATGAACCCTTACTTTATCCTCCACAATTTATGTAGAAATTATTTGAAGATTTATTTTTTCAATTAGATTACTTATTTTTGGTACTTCTGTTTCTGGAGGATAGCATTTTACTCCTTTACATATATAAATTCCCTCTTTTTCATATTGATCCTTATTCTTTTCAATATCGACATAATGAGAAAATATTGAAGGATGAATCAAGAATTTAACCTCTTTTGCTTTCTCCGAAGCTTTCTCTTTTGAACTGAAAACAAACCTGGCTTCTATAGGACTGATTATAAATAGCAAAGAATTTGCATAGGAACTTGCGAATATGTTAAATCTGCTGTAACTCAGTGCCAATATAGAAGCGATATTCCTTGCAAAATCCTTATATTCATTTTTTTGCAAAATTTCTCCTGCAAGATACAATTCTTTTACAGCTAAAGAATTATCCTGAATAGGATGATAGCTTTCTTTTAACAATCCAAAGTCATTTTCTTCAGGAATTTTATCCTTAAGTAGACCATATTCATTCTTGAAATTGTTAATTAAGATATAGCAAATTGAATCTATATAAGTAAGATATCTTTCATCAAAGGATAATTGGTAAATGTCATTCAGAAGCTTTAGAGTAAGTAAGTTATCGTTTAAATAAGTTGAATTTGTTTTTAAACTATGGACTATTCCTTTATCTTTCAACCTTGTATTGATTAATGTTTCAACAACATCCTTTGCAAGATTGATTAGATCATCCCTTTCAAATATTAAGCCACAATAAAGCAAAGAGTCTGCGCAAACTGCATTGTAGCAACTGTATAAATTAGGATCTTTATAAGGTTCCTTCATTTTCTTTCTTTCTTCTAAATTTTTCTTGTAATATTCTTCATCTGCATCTTGACTCGCATAGAAAAGTTTCTCCTTTGGATCAAACATTTTTTCAAGCAGATATGAAACTGTTTTTTCACATGCAATTCTATAGGATTCTTCATTTGTTAAATAGAACGCAATTGAATATGCTTTAATTAAATTTGAGTTCGTTTCAAGCATCTTTTCGTAGTGTGGACTTTTCCAGTCCCTTGTTACACTGTATCTAAAAAATCCTCCCTCTACATTGTCATATATTCCATTAAGCATTCCTTTTAAAGTCTTGTTGAACATAATTTTGAAACCTTCTTTTTTAGTTAGTAAATACATGTTTTCCAAGAAAATTATTGAATCGGTCAAAGGAAACTTTGCATCGATTCCAAAGCCACCATAAACATCATCGAAGGAATTGATCAATATATCAGCTATATCCCAAATAATTTTCGAATTGACTTCGCCCTTTTGAAGCATTGCCCTTTTAATATGCTGCTGTTGATAAAGATCCTTTAATTTCTCTGATTTTGAAAGCTCTATTATATCCTTTAATATTTCCTTAAATTGTTCAGGAGGAATATAGGTACCTCCTGTTATTAAATTACCTTCATATGTAAGAAAAGCAAAGGTAGGATAACCACCGAAGTTGTATCTTTCGCTAATATCAGGCCTTTCATCCACATCAACTCTTATTGGAATAAAATTTTCGTTGATGAGCTTAATAACTTCTTCATCTGAATAAGTAGTTTCATCCATAACATGACACCAATGACACCAAACACCTGATAAGCTTAGTAAAATTAGCTTATTTTCCTTTCTAGCCTTTTCAAAGGCTTCTTTGCTCCATTCATGCCAATTTATTTTCCAAGCATTACCCCTTATCCTTTCTTTCATTTAGTTTTTTGTAAGCTTCAAAATATATTAGATTAACTTGGACTTCTTTAAAGGAACCTTTATCAACTTGCCTCCACATATTTCGCAGTTTTTATTGTAATCATTTGAATATCTATTGCAATTTTTGCAATAACCAATCCATTTGATTACCCTTTTTATGCCCTTTGTTGCCACAGGTTTAAAATTAATTCCAAAGAAAGAAAGAATGTTTTGGATTGAATAATCGTCTGTATAAACTATTAAATTGTTGCCAAAAATCTCTTTAAGCTCAAATGCTGAAGCAATAAGTTCAAAATCTGCTTCAGAAAGATCCTTTTTCACAAGCTCTTTGATCTCTTCTTTGATCTTTTTTAAAGTGGATTTTGAAGGTTCATAAATCTTTCCTTTTGCCAAAATATAATCCAATCTAAGCTTAGCTTTAAGAGTTTTTGCTTCCTCAATAATTTTAGAAGTCAAATAAATTTCTTTGCATTCGAGTCTTATCTCATGAATTATTGCAGCAGTATCCAATAGACATATCATATATCAATCATGCTTCTTAACTTTATCTTTCGATAAAAAGAGTTAGAAAATCTAATAAAACTTAAGCTTTTATCAGAACCTTTAATTTTTACATACTCATTCGATTTTATATTGAATTTTATGTTTCCATCTGCTATAACAACATAATCCCTATCAGAAAAAACTTCTAAGCTTACATCAAAAGGAAGAATAAGGGTTCTTGAACCCCATCTAAGTGGGTTTATAGGATCTACAATCAATGTTTCCAAATTAGGATCTATTATCGGACCGCCTTTACTTGCAATGTAAGCGGTTGAACCTATACTTGTTGAAAATATGATGCCATCACATTTTCCCGAAAATATTTCTATATCGCCCATAATTACTCTGAAATTTGAAACTTTTCCAACATTTGAAACAGTTACTAAAACATCGTTCAAAGCATATACCTTTTTTTTATCATAAACAAATTCAATCAACCTTCTTTTTTCAATTCTGAATTTTCCGCTTAAAATTCTATCAAGCTTTTCTTGAATATTTGTAGGATCAATTTCGCAAAGGAAGCCAATGTTTCCAAATTTTATCCCCAAAAGCTTAGCATCATAATTTACAAGCTTATTTACATGAAGTAGTAGAGTGCCATCTCCTCCAAGCCAAATTACGAAGTCCAAATTTTTTTCATTCCACATTATCTTGTCTTTTTTTAAAACATCTAACAATTCATCATCATAGAATACTTCTATCTTTTTCTTTACAAAATAATCTTCAATGAGTTTTAGAGTTTCTAAAGCTTCTTTAGTTTTTTTAGCTATAAGACCTACTTTCATACAAACAATATTTAATTTATACTTGGAAAATATTTATAAAAAACAGCTCAATAATAGACTATGAGTGTAAAAATAACTGATGCAGGTTCTATCAAAGAAGGTTCATATATAGTAATAGATGATGTTCCTTGCAGAGTTGTTGAAGTTGAGAAATCCAAGACAGGTAAGCATGGTTCAGCAAAGGTAAGAATTGTTGGTGTAAGCATACTTGATAGCTCAAAAAAGGTTCTTACAGTGCCTGCAGATGCGCAAGTAAACATTCCAATAATTGAGAAAAAATATGCACAGGTTATTAATGTTCTTCAAGATACAGTACAATTAATGGATTTATCTACGTATGAATTTTACGAAGTTCCAAAACCAAAGGAATTTGCTGATAAACTTACTAATGGAGTAGAAGTAGAAGTTTGGCAAGTTCTAAATTACAAGTTCATATCAAGAATTAGATAACCTTATACCTTTCTTCCAAAGTATTTTCAATACCTTTAGCAAAAAGATAGTAGTTCAACTTTTCCTTACTCGTTATTTCTAGCCTCAATCTTTCATAGATGATTTCTTCAATGTTCGATATTCCACATCTATTCTTTATATCTGCATAACTTTCAAACTTCTTTCTTGATCTTTCAAAAAGAATTTTCTCGACAGTCTTTTTGCCAATTCTTTCAAATAATTCAAGAGAATGCGTCCTAGGAGAAACAGGACCTGCTGTGTTAAAAAATTCAACAAATCTTTGCTCATCTGTCTTAACTATTTGCCTTAAAATGTTATCAAGCTCTATTTTTGCTTCATCGACAAGTTCCTCGTAAATTAGTCTAGCGCTTATTCTTTTGATCTTAGTTCTACCATATTTTCCAGCATAAACAAGCTCACCCTTTTGTAAAACTACACCGTAATCTGAAACAACTTCTAATAAAGTGAAATGATCTTTACCCAAAGCTTGAGAATAAACTTCTTTAACCTTTGGAAAACCCATAGGATGCTTTTTTTCTTTTATATTCTTCTGAGGTATGTTATATGCTAATATATATACAAAGTCTTCATAGTAGAATTTCTTTTTAATATAATATGAACACATTTGTTTATTTGTGAATTATAGAAAGTATCTTATCAAGTTCTTCCTTGCTAAAATATTTATCAGAAGGAAGAATAGCTCTAAGCTCCTCCACGTTAGAAGGCATTATATTTAAAATTTGTACACATATGTCTCTTGTTAGGTTTAACTGATTCATCAATTTATCAATTATTTCTTTGGCCTTTTCAGGTTTTACTTTAGAAAACTTTTTTACATAATCATACATTTTTTTCTGTCCTTCTTTTACATTATCCTCTGATATTCTTTTCTCTAGTATTTCCAATACCTCAGGTAGACTAACATCCTTGTAATATATTATTCTCATCTTTATTTGCTAAATATGATATAATTTATATTTTATATCATAATAATATTTTCTATTAAAGTTATGCCAGCCACAAAGGGATATAGAAAGAAAACAAGAAAAATTTTATCTTCAAGAAGAGCTAGGAAAGGACTATCCCAGTACATGATCGATTACGATATAGGTGAAAGAGTTATTATCAATATAAATCCGATCAGGATTGAAACAGCACCACATAAGAGGTATCAAGGAAAAGTTGGAGTAATAACCGGCAAAAGAGGAAAAGCATATATAGTTGAGCTTATGCTAGGAAGTAAAGTTAAAAAGATAATAACTACAAAAGAACACATCGTTAAGTACCAAGTTGCTCAATGAATGAGGGTTTAAACAAATTTAGAGATTTTGTAATTAAAAACAACATAGAAGGAGAGATAATAGTTTTAAAAGAAAGCACTAGAACTTCGCAGTTAGCTGCTAAAGCTTTAGGTTGTACAGTAGCTGAAATCGCAAAATCAATCGTATTTGTTTGTAAAGAACCTGTTTTGGTAATCATATCAGGAGATAAAAGGGTTAGCATTAGCAAGCTTTCAAAAATAATGAATTGTACTCCCAAGCTTGCAGACCCTATAACTGTTTATGAAGAAACAGGCTACAATATAGGTGGTGTTCCTCCATTTGGACACAAGAAAAAATTAACGACGATATTAGATAAATCATTAGAAAGATTCAAATATGTTTATGCAGCAGCAGGCGATAGTTATGCAATAATAAAGATATCGGTTGAGAATTTAAAAAAATACTGTAATCCTATAATTGAAGATGTTAGTGAATAATTCCAAGTCTTTTTTCAAGGTCAGGAGCTATCGATACGATATCTAAAGATATTATTTTAACATTTGAATTTGCCAACTGAGCAATGTTTGGAATTGTTCTTCCGTTATCTCCATGGGCCAATTCCTTTATGTAAAGACCTCCTTGACATTTTATTAAGAATTCAGCCCTGTTACTATCTAGTTTTTTAGACCTAATTTCATAAATCATCTTGTATCTATACTTATCTTTTCTTCTATGTAACACCCTAGTAGGAGTTCTTTGAATTATTACCCTGTTTGTCAATTCCTTTTCTATTTTTGAAAGCAATGAATCATCTATTTCCTTTTCAAATTCAAGAAGAAGAATGTAAGTTTTTTCATCATATTTCGTAAAAACCATCATCTTTTTAACAGCGTCCTTTTTTACTTCAATTAAATTTTTAACTATCACATCTCCCTTAGAATTTTCATTAATTTCATTTTCTATAGCTTTAAGATCAACTTTCCTTTTCAAAGGTCTTACAACTTCTACTATGAAAGGTCTTCCTGTATCTAAAGTTAGAACGTCTCCATCCTCTCTTCCTGCTGCATGAAAAACTGCATTCTGTGCTTGAAAAGCCTTAGAAAAGTAAGGTAGTATATAGCTTTCAACTGAAGGAACCTTGTCATAGCCCGTGTAATTACATTCAGCACAACCTTTTCCATAACATGAATAGCAATAGCTTCTTGTTTGATAGATGCCTCTGCGATTCTTTATGTATCTTCCATATATGTAAAGATTCTGCGGAATTATTTCTACTTGTGAACTTTGAATATCGTAAGAAATTAACAAATGATAATTTTGTGAATCAAATTTTTTGCCTATTTTTTTAGCTATGTATTTTGGAAATATTCTATTGAAAGTAGGCTTAATAGATTCTCCAGTTTCTATGCTATATTTTATCCTTATTTCATCTTCCCTTTCTATCAGTTTCTTTGGTACTTTTAAGCTAGTATAAAGGCTTTCAAATTCATAACTTTTAAGTTTCTCTAATAAATTTGGTACGATTCTTTTAAAACTTATAAAAGCATTGTTGCATAAATAACAATTAGATTTGCTTTGGAATTTTGTTTTTTGAGATTTGAGAAATTCCTTTTTAATAAAGAACCCCAATCTAATTAAGTTACTGGGCTTTTCATAGAATAACCTGCCTAGACATAAAGCACATATATTATAAAATTTAAGAATTTCAAAAGCCTTTCTCAAAACTTCTTCCTTCATCTAGTCGGAAAAGAGAAACCAAATCTCTTGAATCTCTTAATGTTCCTCTTTATCATAAAATAACTTTCTATAAGTCTTTCAACCTCCTTTATATCAACACCAGAACCCCTTGCTATTCTTCTTGCTCTAGATTTATCAATTATCTTAGGATCCTTTATTTCCTCAGACCTCATGGAATTTATTATAGCTTCCCATTTCTTCAAACTTTCTTCTGCAGTTTTGAGCATCTCTTCAGGTAAATTAACGTTAAAGCCTGGAATAAGGCTTAAAAGCTTACCAAGGGGGCCTGCTTTTCTAAATTCCTTTATTTGCATAACCATTTCCTTTATCGTAAACTCTCCGGATAAGAACTTTTCTTTAGTTATTTCCTCCTTTATTTGAGCTTCTTCAATTCTTTTTGCTAAAGCTTCTAAGTCTCCCATTCCAAGAAGTCTGTTTACGAAGCTTACTGGATTAAAAAGTTCAAATTCTTCAATTCCTTCTCCCGTTCCTATAAAGCTTATTTTTGCATTGGTTGCTTTAGCTGCACTTATAGCTCCTCCTCCTTTAGCTGATCCATCTAATTTTGTTACAATTATACTTCCAATTTTTGTGCTTTCATTGAAAGCTTTAGCTTGATTATAGGCAGATTGGCCTATAGTCCCATCTATTACAAGCATCACATGATCCGGATTTATTTTACTTGAAAGTAACTTCATTTCTTCCATCAAATTCTTTTCATCCTTATGCCTCCCTGCAGTATCTATGATAATTATATTGCAATTTTTACTCTCAAGATACTTTATTCCATCAATAACTATCTTTACAGGATCCTTTTCATTTAAGTCTCCGTAGAATTCTACTTGAACTTTTTCAGCAAGCTGCTTAAGTTGATAATATGCTCCTAGCCTGTAAGTATCTGCACAAATCAATCCTGGATTATATCCCCTTATTTTAAAATATCTAGCTAGCTTTGCTGCTGTAGTTGTTTTTCCTGAACCTTGAATTCCTACAAGCATTATGATATTCCTTCTTGATGGATCAAAATTGATAATATAAGGCTTGCTTCCTCCGAGTATTTCTATCAAGCTGTCATAAAGTTCTTTTAAAATGATATCTTTCCTTGTAAATCCTGGAGGAGGATTTTCCTTTGATGCTTTTTCAAGCCTTTTGCTTATATCTAGAACAATGTTCAAATTTACATCCGCTTTTATAAGAATCCTTTGTATATCCCTTATAAATTCCTTAATCGAGGCCTCATCTCCTGTACTCCCTTTGAGCTTATTTATTGCATTTATTAATGATTGCGATATTTCCTTCAAAAAGCTCATTTTGTATTACTTCTTAAACTTGCTATAAAATCATCGATCTTATTTTTTAAATTATTATCATACTTCACAACAAAAACAGGACGATTACCTTTAACTCTTGAGAGAGCTTCTAAGAATTTTGCCTTTTTAATACCCCTTTCATATAAACCACCAGTTTCTTTTATGCAAAGATTCATAGGATTCATTTTAATGTTGCAATTCCTAAGAAAATTTATAAAGTCTAGATAAAGCTGAACATTTGACCAATCTATGTTGTTTTCTTCACAAACATTAATCCAAATATCAACCGTATTATGATATAAGATATCTTGCCTGAAGCTTTTTTGAATCATTTTTATCTAACATTGTTTTTTATTTTTTATAAAAGATAAATTTATGGGCCCATAGCTTAGCGGATCAAAGCGTCAGCCTTCGGAGCTGAAGATCGTGGGTTCAAATCCCACTGGGCCCGTTGCTAAACTCTATTTACAACGATCATTAACTTCCTCATGGTTAAGAATAAAGCAATAACAATTAAGCGGAAAGTCCATTCCTTTTAGGTATTAGAGAAACATCATAACTCGCTTATAAGAAAGCTTATTATAAAAAGAAAGAGTGATTAATTATGCTTAAAGAAATAAGGGAAAAGATAAAAGACATTAACGAGAAAATAATTTCGCATGCTTTATTCAAGGATTTAGAGAAACTGAAAAACTTTTATGATCAACAATGGTACATTGTTAACTATGATTTAAGATCTCTAGCAATCATGCTTTCAAGGGCTAAAGAACAGGATGAAATAGATTTCTTCTTAAATGCTTTAATTGGAGACTATGAAGCACTAAAAATATTAAGGGAAGTTGCTGAGAAAAAAAGAGAACCGTTACCTAGTGTTGTTTCATATACCCATTATCTTGCGTGGTTAGCAAACTATGCTAATCCTGGTGAGCAAATTTTGGCCTTAGTTGTTAATCTACCAGTATGGTCTAAAAAATGTGAAGAACTTTTAAAAATTTTCAAGGATAAATATGATGTAAGATTCTTGGAGCTTTTTGCAAATTCAAAGATTGAAGAGGATAAAGCTGAAAGAATAATAGAAAGATATGAAGGAAATCACTTGCAAATAGCTAAAATGATCCAATATTATGAATTAAAATTTTGGGAATCGATTTAATTCAGATCTTCTCTTCTTCATCATAACTCAGAAGCTGCTCGCATCATCATCTTGAAAGATATATTTAATATTCCTTATTAATTTTATAATGGCTAGAAATCTTATAATAATAGGTTCAGGACCTTCAGGATACACAGCTGCTATATACGCTGCAAGAGCTTTACTTAACCCCTTAGTTATTGCAGGATATCAGCCTGGAGGACAGCTTATGTTAACTACTTTGGTGGAGAACTTTCCAGGATTTTCGAAAGGAATACTTGGACCTGAACTTATGATGGAAATGAGAAAACAGGCTGAAAATTTAGGTGCAGAGATAATAGATAGAGATGCCACAAAGGTTGACTTTAAAAGTAGACCTTTCAAAATTTGGGTTGAAGATGAATTATATGAAGCATGGTCTGTAATAATAGCTACGGGTGCAAGACCAAGATGGTTAGGAGTAAAAGGGGAAAAAGAATTTGTTGGTAGAGGAGTTTCAACATGTGCACCATGCGATGCTCCTTTCTTTAAAAATAGAAACGTGATTGTAGTAGGTGGAGGAGATAGTGCAATGGAGGAAGCAATGGAGCTGAGCAAGCATGCAAATTCTGTAACCATTGTTCATAGAAGAGATCAATTCAGAGCTAGTAAAATATTGCAAGAAAGAGTGTTTAAGAATCCTAAAATAAACATTAAATGGTCACACATAGTAACAGAGATAGTAGGGGATAAAACAGTTCAAGGTGTATATTTAAGGAATTTGAAAACAAACGAAGATTATTTTTTCAAATGTGACGGAGTTTTTCTTGCAATCGGTCATGAACCTAATACTGAAATTTTTAGAGGACAGGTTGAAATGGATGAAAAAGGCTACATAATTGCAAAGGAATACACAAAAACAAGCGTAGAAGGTGTATTTGTTGCAGGCGAAGCAACTGATTATAAGTATAGGCAAGCTATTTCAGCCGCAGGCGATGGGTGTAAGGCTGCACTTGACGCGATAAACTTTATAGAGGATTTAAAAGCTAAAGGATTAATAACTGAGTAAATTGAGAAAGGCAATACTCGTAGATATAGATGATTGCATTCTAGATATAACTGTAAGAAAAGCTAAAATTTTTTCGTTAATTCTAGGTAAAAGATTTAAAAGAGAACAAGTAATAGGGAAAAAGGTTGTGGAGTTTTTAAGAGAGCATGTAAATGAGAATGAAATTCTTGAATACAGAAAAAGGTTTTGGGAAATTGCTTTTTGCATAGATCCATTGGGAATAGAACTATTAAAACATGATAAACCTGTTCCATATTCAAGAGTTGTTCTTAAAAGACTTAGCAAATATTTTGAAATAATTTACATTACGAATAGATTGGAGAGTATGAAAGATATTACTATAAACGAACTTAAAAGATATAATTTTCCAAATTACTACAAAGCATACTTTGCTTCAGATTCATACATGCTTAAAGATATAAAAATAACAAGAAGCGATACATTATCAAAACTTCCAAAAGAATTTGATTATATTTGTGTGATTGATGACATGCCTGATAACTTTCCATTGTACAAATCTCTAGAAATCCCCATAATAATTGGTTTTATGAAATACATAGTTCTTGATGAAAATTTATTCAAGAAAAATGGAGCAAGTTATGTAATAAAAGATTGGAAGGATTTCCCATTCGAAACACTAGCTTTGTATAGCTAATCTGTCTATTTCTTTTTGGAATTTCCTAAACTCTCTTTTTAAATTCATTAGTAATTTTTTATTGATTGTAACATTATCTTCCTTTAAAGCTATCAATGCAGAGCCAAGAAGAGAACTGCTTCTTAGTATTCTAATTTTACAATCAGGTATTTTTGATCTTATCGACTCCTTAACTATATTTGTATAAATTCTATTTTTTGAAGAATTTACAAGTCCTCCTGTTAGATAAACCTCTTTGCTTTTTACTTTCTCACTTATAACTTTAACACCTTCAGCAATTTCGTTTGCCTCTTCTTCTAAAATCTTGTATATTTGCCTATCCTTCTCTGCTTTCCCTATAATAAAAGAAGCAAATTTTGCAATGTCTTTCACTTGCCAATCAGTATATACATAGGTAACTATTTCATCAAAATTCTCGATTTTAAGAAGCTTTGCAATCTCATAACCTATAATAGGCATTGCAATTCTTCCATCAAACCCTTTAAGAATTAAAGACAATATTCTTATTGAAATTCTATAAGCACTTCCTTCATCTCCTAGAAGGTGCCCCCAATCACAGCATCTATAATAATTTCCTTTATCATCGTAGCCAGCAACAAGAGAACCTGTGCCTAGAATTACAATGATCCCTTTTTTTCCTAATGTAGCTGCATTCAATGAAGCTTCTCCGTCATGAACAATCCTAATTTTGCTTGCATAATGACCTTCTGCTATCCTTTTAAGCATCCTTTTATAATCTATTCTGCTGTTTATTCCAGCAAGAGAAAAACAAGCAGAAGATATTGGATACTGAAAATCCAAAGATTTTTTAGCGTTTTCTATAGCTTCATTTATATTTTTTATTGCAGATTCTAGACCTATGCTTTGATAGTTTGCAGGTCCAGAAGAACCATAGCCTAAGATTCTTAATGATTCATCGAATATCAAACATACTGTTTTGGAACCGCCGCCATCTAAAGCAAGATAATATTTCATTAAAGTATAAAATAAATTTAGATTTCACATTAATAAAAGCATGGAATTAGGAATAAAAGGTAAGAAAGCGTTAGTTACAGCAGCATCCAAAGGACTTGGATATGCTTGTGCAAAGGCTTTATTGATTAACGGAGCCAACGTTATTATAAGCTCATCAAATGAACAGAATCTAATTAAAGCTTATGAAGATCTGAAAAAATATGGAGAATTAAGCTATTTCAAGGCAGATTTATCGAAGAAAAACGAAATAGATTCTTTATTTAAATTCGTAAAAGAAAAATTCGGATATTTGGATATACTTGTTTACGTTACAGGAAGCCCAAAAGCTGGAAAATTCATGGATTTAAAGGATGAAGACTGGGTTTATGCATCAGACCTACTTCTTCTAAGTGCTGTTAGATGTGCTAGAACTGCAGCTGAAATAATGGTAAAAGGTGGAAGAATAATCTTTTCGGCTTCAGCAGCAATCAAGGAACCAATTCCCGATCTAGCTTTAAGCAATGTGGTAAGGATTGCAATTGCAGGATTGGTAAGAACTTTAAGTAGGGAACTTGCGCCGAAGGGAATACTTGTTAATGCGGTATTGCCAGGTTATATACTTACAGAAAGAGTAAAACAAATAGCTAAAAATAGGGGACTAAAGGAAGGAAAAACTGAAGAAGAAGTACTAAGAGAAATTGCAAAGGAAATACCCTTAGGAAGAATAGGAGATCCTGAAGAATTTGCAAATGTTATAATTTTCCTCGCATCGAATTTATCTAGCTACGTTACAGGTGCATGTATTCCTATAGATGGGGGAATGTTAAAAAGCGTTTTTTAACATAATTTTTTCAAATGGAAATAAAATTGGATAAAAAAGATTTAAAGATTCTACAAATAATTCAGAAAAATTGTCAACTAAGTTCCAAGGATATTGCCAAAAAAGTTGGTTCGCCAATAACAACAGTCTTTTCAAAAATAAAGAGAATGGAAAAAATGGGAATAATTAAAGAATATAGAGCAATAGTTGATCCAAAGAAACTTGGATTTTCAGCTACTGCATTTATTTTAGCTTCTGTATCCTATTCCATTAACGGTGAAAAAGTATCACAAAGAGAAATAGCTAAAGAAATAGCCAAGTTTCCTGAAGTCCAAGAAGTTCATATAATTACAGGAGATTGGGATCTCCTAATAAAGATAAGGGCTGAAAACGTTGATAAGATGGGTAAGTTTGTTATAGATAAATTAAGGTTGGTAAAAGGAATAGAAAAGACATTAACTTGTGTGGTATTTGAAACTGTAAAAGAAACAACAGATGTTCCTATAGATTTAGCTGAGACTTTATTTCGTGAATAGACCTTTCCACAATTTTTTCAGCCAATCCTAAATAATTTTTAGGATTAAGTAATTCTTTTAGTTCACTTTCTTTTATGAAAGAACTTACTTTTTCATTTTTAAGAAGCTCTTGAATAAAATCCTTTTCTTCTTCATAGCTTTTTATAGCAGTGTTTCTAATGATTTCATAGGCCTCTTCTCTTGACATTCCTTTATCAACCAGCTTTAGCATAACATTTTCCGATAGATTTATACCCCTAAGCAAATTCAAGTTCCTTTCTACATTTTTTTCATTTATTACAAGATTCTTAAGAATATCAATAGCCTCATTGAGAATATAATCAACCAAAATAAAAGAATGAGATATTATTATTCTCTCGTTTGCGCTATTCGTAAGATCCCTTTCATGTTCAAGAGCAATGTTTTCCAAAGAAACAGTAACCAAACTTCTAAGATATCTTGCTAAACTACAAATTCTCTCCGATCTATGAGGATTTCTTTTATGTGGCATAGTAGAAGAACCTGCTTGTTTTTCTTTAAAAGGTTCAAGCATTTCTCCTATCTCTGTTCTTTGCAAATTCCTTATCTCCTTAGCTATTTTTTCTAGATTTGCTGCAATTAATGCATTGAGGTAGATGAAATCTGAAAAAACATCCCTTTGAACAACTTGATTGGAAATCAATGCAGGTTTTATTCCCAGTTTTTTCATAACAATTTCTTGAAGTTCAATTCCTTTTTTTCCAAATCCTGCCATTGTTCCAACTGCACCGCTCATTTTTCCGATCAGATCGTTTTTCTCTAGAAAATCTATCCTTTCTATGCACCTAAACATATCATAAGCCCAAATTGCAAACTTCATTCCGTATGTTGTAGGCAAAGCATGCTGGCCGTGTGTTCTTCCTATGCATGCTAAGTCTTTGTATCTTTCAGCTTTTTCTAAAAGTATCTTTATCAATTCCTTTATTCTTCCTTTCAGAACTCCAAGAGCTTCTTTAAATGCAATTGCCCATGCAGTATCTTCGATATCATAGCTGGTTGCGCCTTTATGAACAAATCTTCCATAATTTTTTTCACAAACTTCAGAAAGAGCTTTTACTACTGCAAGAAGATCATGATCTATTTCTTTTTCTATTTCCTTTATTCTTTTTATTGAAACATACGTTAAATTTGCTTTTTTTGATATTTCCTCAGAAGCCTCCTTAGGAATTAAGTTAAGTTCAGCCTGTGATTGAGCTAACACTGCTTCAACTTTTAACCATCTTTCAATTTTAGCTTCCTCACTAAATATTCTGCTCATTTCTTCAGTTGAATATCTTGAATAAACTGGGCATGACATAAATAATAATTATAATGCGTAAAATAAAAGAAATGTGAAAGAAATTTATTTGTAAAACTCTTTAGCTTATTATGCAACTATCAAAACTTTTATTTGCATTAATAGCTACGTTGATATTTATTTTTGCCTTGATAGTTTCCTTAAACATAGTTTCATACATCTCTGCTCAGAAACTTTATTCACTGGTAGATATATTTAATTTAGCAGGAGGATACTATTTTGTAGGTTTAATAATAGGCATCTTTGCATCTTTTCTTTACCTTTACTGGTCAATTCCAAGATTAATAACCAGCGATGTTATTAATCTTACAAAAGAAATTTCAAATGCTTTAAATAAAATCAGAAATGAAATGCTTGTAATTCAAGAGGTTGACAAGAATTTAAATGATAAGATAAACGATAATACAAAAAGAATTAAAGATTTGGAGGAAAGAATAGTAGCTTTGGAAAAGCTTGTTATTGAAATATCTTCTCTTAAGAAAAAATAGTTAACTTTCTTCTCTTATTTTCTTTGCCAACTCTTCAACTATTTGAACCCTTGTTTTACCCTCAACTGAAATGCCTCTTCTTCTTGCAGCTTCGATTAAAGGATCTTCTTCATACTTTTGAGTGGGTTGCTGTTGAGTATATGACTGTTGCTGTGTTGTTTGCTGAGGAGGAGATTTGGTTTGGTAGTCTGTTTCACTCATTGCTTTTCTAAATTCTCTTATAGCTTCTCCAAAATTTTTTGCAATATCCTTTACTCTACTTGATCCAAACAGTATTAACAGTATAAATATCAACAATATTAAAGTAGGTATGTCAAAGGCATTCTGTAAGTAAATCATGTCTATAAATTCAATATATACAACAAACTAATATTTTTTAAGAATGGAGTCAAGCTATTTTTGGGAAGAATTAGGCAAATTACTTAAAGTCCTTAGGAAGATAATTGTTCTTTTGATAATACTCTTTGCTATATTTTTAATTATTCCTAGTCCTGAAGTTTTTAACTCAGGAAATCAAAACATATTCTTTTATGACCTCTTTATATTTTGGCTTTTAAGACAGGCTGAACAAAGTTATTTACCACCAGGAACACAGCTATTTGCTCCCACTATTACTGCACCTCTTTTTGCTATTCTATACTTAGCTTTTCTTCTATCTTTAGCCGTAACAATACCTTATGCTAGTTTTGAAATTTATCGCTACATTGCTCCTGCTCTTTATAAAAGAGAAAGAATAGTTGTAAAAAAGTATATTATACCTTTCTCATTCCTATATATTTCAGGCTTCTTTTTTACGATTTTTGTAATATTGCCCTTAACATTTAAAATGCTATTGTATTGGTATCCTGTTTTAGGTATTGCTCCGCTTGTTAGTATATCAAGCTTTATTTATATAATCGTAATTCTTCCTTTACTTGGAGGCTTGTTATTTTGCATTCCTATATTTTTGCTTCCTCTGATCGAAATAGGAGTGCTTAAGACAAAGACCTTAACAAAAAACAGATTATTAATTTACTTAGTGATTGCTTTTATTGCAGGATTAATAAGTCCTGACCCAACAATGTTAAGCGTTATTCCTGTTCTCATTCCAATATATGCTCTATATGAAACAACGGTAATATTGGGCAAAAGAATAGAAAGGAAGAGATTAATCTTTAACAGAGAGTAAAACTCTTCCTAAAGTTGATTTATTGAGCATTGCTTCATGAGCTTTCTCAGCTTTACTTAAAGGGAATCTTGAATCAATGATAGGTTTAATTTTTCCTTCAGCTGTAAGCCTTAAGGCTTCATAAACATCTAGCTTTCTTGAACTGTAGTTTCCTATTACATTAACCTCCCTTAAAATCAAAGAACCTAAAGCAAAATTAACTGCCTGTGCATTTACATTTCCTATTACTATGACCTTCCCTCCCCACCTTACACTTTTGAAACTTTGATCAAAGGTTGGCTGGCCTACGGTTTCTATTACGACATCTGCACCTTCTTTATTTGTAAGATTCTTAACTTCATCAGAAAATTTTTCTTTGGCAACGATTATATCGTCGCATCCTACTTCAGATATTTTTTTAGCTTTCCATTCCGAAGATGTTACAGCAATAACCCTTGCACCATATGCTTTGGCTATCTGAATTGCATGTATTCCAACCCCACCTCCAGCACCTGTTACAACAACGTTGTCATTCTCTTTTACATTATCCTTTATTGCATGAACAAGCATACCTGTTACGCACGATGCTATTACAGCTCCTTCAATGGGTACTTTTTCAGGAACTAGTATCAAACTTTTTTCGTTTAATAAAACATACTCAGCATAACCTCCGTTTAAGTCTTCACCGTAGGTTAACCTGTTTCTGCAAATGTTTTCCATTCCCTTTTTGCAGTACTTGCAAGTTCCATCAGGAATGTATATTAAAGAACAAACATAGTCGCCTATTTGAAAATCCTTAACTTCTTTACCTTTTAAAACGATTCTACCAGCAATTTCATGACCCAATATGATTGGAATCTTGACTCTTGGTTGAAATCCTTTAGCTGTTAATATATCTCTGAAACAGACACCTGCATATTCCTGCTTTATTATAACATCATTAGGACCTATTTCCTTAGGTTCCTCTTCTTCCTTATATACTAATGGTTGATTAAATCCTGTAAGTAAAACTGCTTTCAAGGTTATTATTAATTATACTTTCATTTATAAGTAAGTTTCTATCAATTCAATCAATTCTTTAAAGTTTTTCTCACTTTTTTCCCTTTTATAATTGGAAAGAACTTCTATCAAATATGAATAAAATTCATTATCATTTATTAATGACTTAATTCTTCTGTTTACAAAAAACAAATATGAAAGAATGCTTGTAACGTTCTTGCAATTCCTTTTTTTACTTGAAGACTCAAAATCTATTATCTTTGCTTCAAGATTCTTTGTTATAATTACATGTTTCATAGGTCTTGAAAGTTCCCCATGATCTATTCCAATTTTATCTAAAATTCTGCATTGATTCAATAGACCCTTGATTACATTCTTAATCAAAGATATTTTAGATTCCTCAATGAAATTATCTATGTAAATTCCTTCAATGTATTCAAGAACAAGAAAATATTTTGAGTAAGAATACAATTTTGGTCCTATTCCGTATTGATTAACTGCTCTTAAAATGTTTGCTTCATGCAACAAGGTCTTTCTGGAAGAATCTGTTCTAATTATTTTTATCGCTACTTCCTTTTCATCGAATTTGCCCTTAATTACTATTGAATTTGTTCCTTTTCCAAGAATTCTGAAACCTTCAATTTCATATTTCCCAAAACTAATTAGACTTTTTACTCCAGCTTTAATCAACTTTAGCTCAATTCTTTTTGCCAACTCAGGAGAGAAATTAGGATAGCAAAGGATTCTTTTATTCTCAAGATTTTTCAACATTTATTTCATATTTTTTAATAAGTTCTTTCCTAAGCCACCAAAGATTTTTGAAAGCTAAATCTGAAATAGCTTTTCTTAATTCACCTTCAACATTTTCATCTATCTCAATAAGCTTAGAATTCAAAATGAACTTTGCAAGATCCTTTGGAAGAGATTCGCTTTTTAGCCAAATCTTTATTGCTTCTTCTATGTTCTTTATTTTTCTTGGAGTATAAGCATAGATTCTGTTATCTTTGATGTAAATTACATCGTTTTCATGGACTTCAAGAAACTTTCTTAAATTGTTTATTTCCTTCAAAGGAGGACCTATAAGATTCCTTAAATTAGGAAGACTATCATGCGATAACTCAATGATTATTGAAGCAAAGCTGTTTTCATCTGAATAACTCATCGAATCAATTACATTAAATTCATTGTTTAAAAGAAAGTTTATTAAGCTTCTTCTGGCCCTTTCTATTTCTCCCCAGAAAATATCTGGAGCAATTTTTGGGTAATCAAAAAGGATTGCAAATGCTTTTGAACCCCTTTCTTTAAAGGCTTTTATTGCGGGATTTAAATCATAGGAATACTTCCTTCCAAGGAAGAAATCAATCGAGGGCTTTTTTAAAAACATACTACATCCTAACTTGAATATCCCCATTTTCCTAAAAGCTGCTGCAACATTTCTTTTTTTGTCAACAGGATCAACAACCACTAGCTCAGAAGGCTCAAGCTTCCAATCTCCTATTACGGTTTTGTAGGGAATCCAGTTTATAGCATTCTTTACAAGGTTTATGAAAGTGCCGTAATGAATTATTAAAAGCTCACATAGATATCCTGAGAAACCGCCTACTTTTATTTCAGCACCGTATATATCGAGAGTCTTGACAAACTTTTTGAAAATTCTAATCTCAGTCTTTAATTCTTCATTCAGAACTTTTTTAAGATAGTTTGTATGCAATCTCGTTCTATCTACTGCCGTTTGTATTTTTTCACCCTCATTTATTAAAACTGCAGGAACTATGTCAAACTGATAGCCTTTATAAACAACCGTAATAAAAGGATGCTCTGCATATCTTTCAATATGATTAGGAAAGGTTTCCTTTGCAATCTTAAGCCCATTTTCTATAGCTTTTTCCTTGCCTTCTTTACTGAAGATGAAGATGTCAATATCTTTATCCTCTTTAAGCCATGTATCATGTGCAAAGGATCCATGAAGCTCGATTATTGCATTAATTCCAAGGCTTTCCTTTGTTTTCTCAAGCTTTTCGATTACCTCATTAATAATCCTGTTTGTATTTTCATATTCCTCCTTAGGGATATGGACAAGCTTTCTTGCTTTTTCTACAATTTCTTCTAAACTCATATTTCATAGACTTCTATGTTGCTATAAATTGGTCCTTTAGGAGTTAAAATGCTTTGCTTTAAGCAAAAGCTTTTTACTTCAAATGAACCAAAGTCCTCGTTTAAATATTCGTTTATTATTTTTATTACTTCCTTTATGTTTTCCCTAAACTTTACTCTTGCCAAAGTTACATGCGGATGAAATTCCTTGTCTTCCTCAAATCTTAATCCTTCATTTTTTATTGAATCGTTTACAAGATTGTAAAGTGTTATCAGTTCTTGGAAGCCTTCCTTTATTCCAGCCCAAATAACCCTTGGATTGTTTATCTTCGGAAAAGCACCCAATCCATATACATGAACGTTGAACTTCATGAATTTAACTTTCTTTAATGCAATTTTTAGCTCTTCAACAAAACTTTCATTTATTTCTCCTAGAAATTTTAATGTGATGTGCAAATTTTCCCTTTCAACTGGCTTTACCCCTCTCAAATTTAACATGCTCGCAACATTGTTAAGTCTTTCAATTATCTTATCATCGCTTATATCTACGGCTATAAAGCATCTCATTGATAATAGAATAAATTATTAACTTTTATTGAATTTTCTTATTGGTATGAAAATAATATGCATAGCTGGAATGCCATTATCTGGAAAAACGACTGCAGCGAATTTTTTGAATGAAATAGGATACAGTGTAGTTAGCATGGGAGATATTATAAGGAATCTCTATAAAAAAGAAAATTCCTTCAAAGGTGGTCTTGAAGAATACATAATATTTAAAAGAAAAGAAATGGGAAATGATTACTTTGCAAGAATGTGCAAAGAATACATAAAAAGAATCAAGGATGTTGCAATAATCGACGGTGTGAGAAGTTTAGAAGAAGCTGAATATTTTAAAGATTTTGGAGAAGTATACATAGTTGCAATACATGCTTCTCCTTCAACAAGATTTAAGAGAGCTTTAAAGAGAAAAAGGGAAGACGATCCTGAAAGTTATGAGGAATTTAAGAAAAGGGATTTAAGGGAACTAGGCTTTGGATTGGGAAATTTAATTTCATTAGCTGATTACATGTTAGTTAATGAATACGATAAAGATTATTTAAGGGATAATATAATTAAAGTGGTTGAAAAAATTTTGAATGAGAATAGAAGTAACGGTTGAAATTAGGAATACTGAAGATGAGAGAAAGGTGATGAATGCATTGAGTAATGTTTTTTCCTACAGTAAAATATCGAAGGTTAATAATTTAGGAAGAACTTTTTTAATCGCAGAATCAAACAATCTTTTAAGTTTAGAAAAAATTTCAAATCTTATAAAGAATTCAAGGATTGAACTTTCTGCAAGATCAATTCTTCAAAAATCTATAAAGAATGGTGTTATGAAGTTTAGTTTAAACAAACAAGCTGCTTATATGAACAGAATTTCTTTCTGCACTGTTGAAAATGAATCTGCTTTGGGACCTATAGATTTTAGAATAATCTGTGAAGATTATCAAAGACTTATAGATTTCCTTGCTCCTTTGCCAAAGAAAATTATTTCAAAACAAAATCGAAGAGATCATAAGCAAGAAATGTATTAGGAAATATTTCTTTACTTTCTACTAACAACTGTTCACCTTTTTCATATCTTGCACTTATATGTGTTAAAATTAAGTTCTTAACTTTCGCTTCTTTGGCTATTCTAGCTGCATCCTTTGCTGTTGAATGTCTATATTCTCTAGCCTTTGATTCTTCATCTTCTCCAAAGGTTGCTTCATGAATTAAAACATCTGCATCCATTGAAAATTTGATCAAAGATTCTGAAGGAGCTGCGTCTCCAGAATATACAATTATCTTACCTTTGACAGGTTCACCTAAAACATCCGATGGTTTTATTATTCTGCCATCTTTCAATTTAACTTCTTTTCCCATTTTCAATTCCCTTAGAAAAGGTCCCCTTGGAATTTTGAGTTCTTCAAGTTTTTCCTTAAGAATTTTTGGCGGCCTATCCTTCTCCTTTATTTTATATGCATAAGCTAATACACTATGCTTTACCTTTGCTGCATAAACTTCATAATCTTCTGTTTCAAAAACTTTTCCTTCATCTATTTCAAAGACCTTCAGATTAAACCTTCTGTAAGGTTTTAAAAATTCATCGAGAAAATCAAGGAATTTTTTTATTCCTTTAGGTCCGTATATATTTAGATCTTGTGTTCTCATATCTAATCCCATGCTCCATATTACCCCTGGCAATCCAAAGAAATGGTCTCCATGCAAATGTGTTATTAGAATATTTTTTATTCTATTAGGATTTATTCCTGCTATAATCATTTGCCTCTGTGTCCCTTCACCGCAGTCTAAAAGCAATGTTTCCTTTTGAAATTCAACAGCTATTGAAGGTAATCCTCTTAACTTCGTTGGCCTGCTAGCTGTCGTTCCTAAAAATACTATTCTTATCATGAGATATTCTTTAAAACGTAAATATATCGAAAAAGTTTTCCCCTAACTTTTTGAACATGATTAAAATCTACTTTGAAACATTCATTATCTATCCTTTTTTCAGTTGTAGCTAAAGAAATTTTCAAGCCTTTAAAACTTTCTACACATTTCAAAAACTCATTCAACAAGCTTGACTCATTCCTTCCCTTTAATGAAGCTGCAATTCCATATGGCATGTCTGTAGCTATGTATTCTATTTTTCTTAAAGGAATTTTCTCAGCATCTGCCTGTATTAAATCTGCATTGTAAACACTGAAATGTTTTAAATTCTTCAAAGCGCCTTTAACCATTTTTCTATCTATATCTATTCCTATACAATTTTCTGTAAAAAAAGAGGCCTCAATTAAAAAACCCCCTGAACCACAAAATGGATCCACAATTGTTTTATTGATTTCAACTTCTGATAAGTTAACCAAGCATCTTGCAAGTTTCGGCATCATTGAAGAAGAATGGAAGAAAGGACGTTTGCTTGGCCTTCTTGATTCGAATGCTTTATTGTTTATTCTTGAAATTAAAATTCCTAGATAAAGATCTTCGTTTATAATATAGCCATAAAGCGTTGCTGTTGGATTTTTAACACTCATATTGAAGCCTAAGCTATTCAAATAACTAACTATCTTAAATCTTATTTGCGGAACTAAATTCTTGTATTTTGTTTCAAAAGAATGAATATCAACATAATAACTTTCTTCCGTGTTCAATCCTTCAAAGTTTTTCTTTTGGAAAAAATCTTCGATTTTGCCTCTGTATATTATTTTTATTGCAAGCTTTACCATTGCACATCTAAAAGTGATGTATGGACAGAAGAATTCATCCAAAATTAAAACAACCAACTGCCTCTTTTTAATTACCTCTTTAAATTCAATCCCTGATGAAATTAAAACTGATTTAAGCTCTCTTTCAGCAAGCTTTAAATCTTCACCGCTTAGAATAAAAGCAATTTCATGCATTAAAAACTAGACCATCTTTCCCTTTCAAGAATTCTTTCATCCTTTGTTTCCTTTTTCCAAATTTTGTAATGTTCTTTGCATAAATAAACACTTTTTGATTTGCTGGATAAATTCAAGGATTTAGCCAATGAAGCTCTAGAATAGGATAAGGACTTCTCTGCTTTATTATTGCATCCGATAACGCTACAGTTTACCCCTTTATTTACTTTCCCCACGCTTCTTCTTCCATTTATGCTTATGTGTCAATCTTAGTTTTTCCTTATTCAATCCCCTCATTTTCTTTCCTGCAGATGTTAAAGCCCTGAAAACTCTTTTCCTATTAGCTTGAGGCTTTAATACTTTTTTTATTTTCTTCTCAGTCAACTTTGATTTATCCAAGCTTTTCAATTTCAGGACATTTTCCTCATATTTTGTATTCCTCCTTAAATCTACTGGTATTCCGTATTTTAATGCTTCCTTTACGCTAAAGTTTGCTTCCTTTAGTTCTTCTATGCTAAACCCTTTTCCTTTTCTTATATTTCCATCCCTTGTTTTCACAATTGCAAATATTTCTTCACTCATCATTTCCTCTATAGATCCACTTCAAATCTTTATCACTCTTTAAGCTAGTGCTATAGGGATCAACAAGTATTACTTCATACCATTTATGTTGACCATCTTCAGCTACATAATAAGAATTTAAAACTTCCATATTAGGGAACTTTCTTTGAGCCTTTTCCTCTGCTATAAGTCTTAAGTTTTTCTTCAAAGTAAGTCTCGTTACACCCATTCTCTTTGGTCTTCTTCCGCTTCTTGGTCTTTGCTTTTCCATCTTTCCTTTTCTTACCTTTACCCTTACAACAATTATTCCTTGCTTTGCCTTGTATCCTAGCATTCTAGCTTTGTAAATTTTTGTAGGCTTTTCAATCCTTTTTACAGTTGGCTCTCTTCTCCACTCTATTAATTTCTTCTTAAGCTCACTGGAATAATTCTTTTGAATTAAATCAGCGTATTTCTTTAGCATTTTTACAGTTATTGTTAAATTTCAGAGTATTTAACTTTTCCGTTGAGCTATCAGTTAAATAAGAAGCTCTACTAGAGTATAGTGATAATAAGAGTAAAATTATCCTAAATAAATTTTATAGGCATAAATTCACAAAATAGTACAGATATAAAAGAAGGAAGAATCTCAAAAATAGAAATATTTCTTTAGGGCATCCTGAGTATTTAACCTGATATTTTTTCAATTTCATCAGCCAACAATCTTAATTTTTCTGAATATTCTCTTGCAAGTTGGGCGTATCTTTGCAATTCAGGAGGAGCTATTCCAATAAACAGTTCTTTCAAAAGGCCGGCCAAGAGGACAGATCCTGAAAAAGGACCGGTTCACTGGTCAGTCCTGTTTCAGGGAGCTCCTTTGCAGGCCGGCTTTGCTTTTACTAAATCGAAAAATATGGCTATTTTGGCCTTTTTCCTTATAAAAACGAAACAAAAATAATCAAGTCCTGATCGAGACTTTTAAAAAGAATATAAGTATATCTAATAACTATATTATGCATGGTCTTATAGCACACTATAGAAGATAAATTATAAAAAATTTAAGATTATTAAGGTGTAGGTGGTGGAGTAATTGACGTACAAGAGCAACCTAATGTCCACCCATAATTCCAATATGGTGATGGTTCGAACGCTGCAGTACCGTCTAAACTATTGATTCCTACACCTGGCCATGCTGTCCACCAATCGCTAACAATTAGCTCGCAGAATGTGGCAGAAGCCTCCTCAATTACATATCCAAACGTTGTTCCCTGACCTACAACATCAGTAGACTCACTACATATGTAATAAGCGTTATATGCATACGCTCCAGAACCAAACGGATCTATTCCAGTGACGGTTCCTCCAAGTACAAAGTTGAATGTTCCATTTGCAATGACAAAGCCGGTTTGCTGCCCAACTTGATTAGTAAAATTGATCCATTCCCAAAGATTAACAGTTGGATCATTCCACCCGCCAGGTAATGGAGTGATCCATGCACTCGCACCATATCTGGTTATTACTGTAATGTTGCCCACCTTCGTCGTTACTGAATTGCTTACAAAATTACCCATGTATTTACCGCGTGAAAAAAGGATAGAATTTTGCATACTCCCATTGTTCAGGTATGATGCTGTGCCGCTACCGTTAGCCAGCCAGACTACAGTAATATACTTGAATTTAGAGAGATTTTCAGGCAATTGAAATGCGACAAGAACCTTGTTAGGTGACGCATTGAACGAAGCTAAGTTCACAACCTTGAACGGAACGTTTATGCGCTTTAGTTTAAAGACGGCTGTTAGGTTCAACGTTCCTGTGCTGGTGACTGAAGAGCTACCTTGAGACGTCTTCACACTAGCAACTCTATTACTAAATAATGAAGAAAAGCCTAAAAGACTGATTAACAAGATTAAAGCTATTATAATGATTATAATTAGAGCGCTGATAGCTTTTCTCTTTGAAGAATGCACCATCATTATAATTATTTTATTTGTATTTAATTGTTAACTTTTAGAGGATAAAGCTGAAAGATTAATAGAAAGATATGAAGGAAATTAAATAAACGAATACATCGCCCTTAATGGTGGGATGAATAATTAACTAATTATTTTATAAATCTCTCTTAAGAAACTCAGTGAAGCTCGTCCTAAGCTCGATCAAAGCTTAATGGGACTTAAGGAGGAGCAAGCAGCGTTTCTATTTAATTTTATTTTTCAATGAGGATCCCCATTTTATTTGGGATCCTGAGAAATATAAATGGGGGTGGTTTTCTGCGCCACCTTACTGCCCCTCATATGCGAGATGTAGCTCCGAATTGAATGTGAAGAACTTTTAAAAATTTTCAAGGATAAATATGATGTAAGATTCTTGGAGCTTTTGAAGGTTTCCAATTTAATGGAAGTAATGGGAATTTCCTAAAGAACCAGGTCAAAATAGGACATTTAGCATGTCTCCATCCATTTTTATAAACAAGTTCTTTTATTTCATAATTTATCTTTTTCATAGCAACGAGTCCAGGTAATGGTTTCCCGCAAACAATACAAGGAATAAACTCTAAACCCCATTTATTCAAATATGCCTCAGCATCTTTATTCCCGAACGCAATATCCACAATTGCTGCTGCATATCCTGAATTTATGGCAAATTAAAGAATAATGATCTGCTGAGCAATGGTAAAATCAGGACCTGTAAACAAGTTGTGTATTGACTCATATACAAAATCTACAAATAACATTATTATTTGCACATTTTAAAACGCTGGTAAGGCTTTCCTCTTTAATATCTAGCTAAACAGGATCCATTTTCCTTTTTAAAATAAATTTATTTTTTATTTCCAATAAAATTAGCGAGTTTATCATCTCTTCTAGGTATTTGTTCGTTAAAACTTTTTATATAAAGAATTTATGTAATTAAGCTTTATTCTATATTATGTGCTTAGGATAAAAATTTTTTATACTATATTGATTGTATCGATTTTAATTATTGGCGGGATATATCTTTATGTTAAGAATACTGGATCATCCGCTTTATCTGTAAACAATAATGAAAATTCTCATAGTCATCCCTTTTTAGGTTTGGGAATGAACTTAACAAGAAATTCTTTTTTATATAATATATTATGGGAAATAATTGCGCGTTTAGATATAACAAATAATTCTTTAATAAATCAAGCTGCAAATTACATAAACAATAACCCCGATAATACAACAACTATTCAAGGTTTTAATGACCACAAGGAGAATGTTTATGGACTTACTTTTGTTTACATAATTAATGAAACAAATTATTTCTACATCATGAATTCAATAACTTTTACGAATCACGGCATATTTAAGATCAAAAATTTAAAGATAGAAATTACAAAATTCGGCACAGCAAGCGTAAATCTTGCAGGATATGAATGGCGAAATAATTCAAATTCCTATGTTATAGCACAAATGAATACGATTACAACCAACTTTTCGCAGCCACCACAGATTCCCGAGGGAGGTCATGTAAATCAAGCTGGAGCTGGGGTCTGGTTAGGCTTAGAGGGATACTATAATAATTCAACTTATGTAGTACAAACAGGATATTATTGGGATAATTTTACTATGCAAAATAAGCTATTTTATGAAATATATCCATCTCCGGCTTATTATTACATTTCAAGTGGCAAAATCGTTACAGTAACAAATAATCATAATCTCTTTATCGAAATATGGCCATCAAGTTATGCAGATGGTGAACAAACTTGGTACTTTGAAATAGAAGACATGAATGCTTTCACTACATATGTAGCTGCTGAGAATATAAATATTCCACTATCAAATTATATAAGCAATGTACAATCAATGTTAGAGACGCCTTTATATTGCAGTAATTCCTCTCTATGTAATTATGATCAGTTACCTGAATTCAACTATGTTCAATTTAATAATGTATATGCTTATACGTCAGCAGGTTCTAAGATTCAATTGAATGGAAGCAATATATACAATGCATTTTATATAAGTCAATATCCAATGAATTATAACACAAAAGATTATATTTCTAATTTAACTATATATTGGATAAATTCTTATTATGACTATAATTTTGTTAATGGTTGAATAGGATTAAATTTATACTATACGGGGGTATATAGTATAGCAAGATAGGACCGGACAAACCTGATTTAGTGTTTGGCAGGAGTATTAGTATAAGTTCCTTGAGGCTAAAAATTTTCTATGCTAGAACCTTAATAAAATTTTATCCTTAAAATTTTACGCAATAAATTTTGCCCCGAGAATTTTTATTGCATAAATTTTTCCCAATAAAATTGTCATATATATAAAAACTGAAAGATAAACGAAACTAAACCCCTGTATGAGAGAATCTTTAATAAATTAATCTTGTTTTTCTAAGAAATAGTATTAAATTAGCTATTGTTTGAAAAAATTCAAAACAATTTCTGCTGCTTCTTTTGCTTCAGCTTCTAAAGCTTCTTTTGTTTGAGCCCCAATATGCGGTGTTGCTATCACGTTTTCCAAACTTAGCAAATCTCTTAAGAAATCTTCAATAGGAGGTTCCTTTGAGAAAACATCAAGTGCTGCGCCAGCTATATGACCTTCCTTTATCAAACTTAGCAAAGCCCTTTCATCCAAGACTTCTCCCCTTGAAGTATTTATTATGTATGAGCCTTTCTTCATTTTTTTCATTGTCTCATAGTTAAAAAGATTCCTTGTTGAATCCAACAAAGGAATGTGGATTGTTATTATATCGCTGTTTTTTAGAATATAATCAAAATCCTTTGTAAATTCTATATCAAGCTCCTTTGCAAAACTTTCCCTTGAAGGATCTATATCATAGGCAATTATCTTGCAACCAAAATTTTTAAGCCTTTTTGCAACTTCATAACCAATTCTTCCAAATCCAAATATTCCAACTGTTTTGCTGGAAATTTCACTTCCTATTAACTCTTTTTTTATCCAGCTTCCTTTTTTTAAAGAATCGAATGCTTTGTAGAGATTTCGCAATAAGCATATTATTAAAGCAACTGTTAATTCAGAAACAGCTTTACTTGGTGCAGCAGGAGTGTTCCTAACTTCAATTCCCTTTTCGCTTGCATACTTTAAATCTATGTTATCAAGACCAACACCTGCTCTTACTATTAGTTTTAGATTTTTAGCTTTTTCAAGAATTTCTTTATTAAGCCTTAATCTACCCCTTAGAATTAAGGCATCGTAATCCTTTATTTTATCTGAAATTTCGCTCTGATTTATCTCAGGTAAGAAATCTACAAGAAATCCTTTTGAACTTAGAATCTTTATGCATATTTCTGGAACATAATCTGCAATAAGAATTTTAACCATAAGAAAAAAAAATTAATTTATTTTAAAAACTTATCTTGGTCTTCTTGCTGAGAATACTACAGCTACTATTGAAATTATCAGTGTTATTATTACTAGAATTAGTGTATACAATGAATAGTTTGCAGCTGTTGCTGCATTGCTACTTGCACTGCTTGCATTGCTACTTGCACTGCTTGCACTTGACTGTATTGAGCTAAGTGTTGTTGTAATTGTTCCTAAGCTTGTTTGAATTGTTGCTACTCCGTTGCTTACGCTTGTTATTGTTCCTTGTATTGTTCCTAAAGCTGTCTTTATAGCTACTGTATTATTGTTCAATTGAACGATCGTTGTGTTCAATGCACTCAATGAAGCCTGAAGATTTCCAATGGCTGTTGAAAGTGATGCTACATTTCCATTCAATGAAACAATCGTTGCATTTATTTGATGTAGCATTGTTATAACGCTGCTTAAACTCATGGAAATGCTTCCAACACTTGTATTTATTTGAGCAACTGTGCTATTTATAGATGTTAATGTGGCGTTTATTTGACTTAAGGCAGAGAGAACGAAGTCACCACTTGGAGATACCCAGAATAAAACAGTTCCAACAACTAGGTATTTGCCTGTTGCAGGAGATTGATAGAA
>Ga0208548_100031_pt1 | contig 74986 bp, 91 predicted proteins | sample ECH_Chost_MetaG_FD_187133 | JGI IMG/M metagenome (GOLD analysis project Ga0208548, IMG submission 187133) | Hot spring microbial mat communities from Yellowstone National Park, Wyoming, USA - ECH_C host_MetaG (SPAdes) (version 2) | ecosystem: Environmental > Aquatic > Thermal springs > Hot... | reverse complement strand
CTCCTTTTATTGTTTTTATCGATTTGTCAAAAACTTCATCCATGATCCTTCCACCATCTTTAAGTATCTCTATCTCGTAATCGTCTTTTACTTCCCTCAACTTTTCAATTAAATTAGATATTTTTAAACTAATATTTTTGGAAAGAGAAAGGTATGTTGAAACAAACGATTCATCTATACAGACTTTTTTTGTTTCAAAAAAAGTTTTAATATAATCAAGGTAATTTGCTGGATTGTAAGCTTCAACATTAATTGTAGAATTTTTTGAAGCCCTGTCATATTCTAAGCTTGAGACAAGTAGCTTTTGTTCCTCATCTTTTATAAGTGTTATACCAGCACCCCAAAAACCGGTCAGATAAAAAATGTTAAAGGCTCTGGTAAGAACGTAGCCTTCACAATCGGAATCATGCATTTCATTTAGCAACTTATTCAATCTTTTTTCGTACAGGTTCATCAGCAAGCACCATCATTTAACTAGTAAAGATCAAAATATAAGGGTTTTAACTTTTTGGGGTTAAGGGGCGTAAGTACCATTCCGCGAGCTTTGAGCTTTGGATAGCCCCCCTATAGAAATGTTTTTAGAATTTTTTAGGCTCTATGTACTCCTGTCCATTCATATAGTTAACTAACGGCTTTGGTATTTGAATTCTTCCATCTGGTAAATAATTGTTTTCCATTATAGCTATTAATGCTCTTTCTGTGGCAACGAGGGTAGAATTTAATGTATGTACGTATAAGGTTTCATTGCCTTTTTTATACCTTATCTTAGCCCTCACAGCTTGCCATTCAAGAGTGTTAGAACATGAAACGGCTTCTCTATATTTATTCTGTCCAGGTAACCAGACTTCTAAATCGTATTTTTTAGCAGCCGGCGCTCCTAGTTCTCCTGAGCAGACATTTACAACTCTGTAAGGAATACCTAAACTTTGGAAGAATTCTTCTGCGTTTTTTATCAATTCTTCATGATATTTCCACGAATCTTCAGGCTTACTGTATATAAACTGTTCAACTTTCTCAAATACATGCACCCTAAATATTCCTTTAGTATCCCTTCCGTGAGCACCCGCTTCTTTCCTAAAACAGGGCGAGATGCCTATGTATTTTAAAGGTAAGCTCTTTTCATCTAAAATTTCATCATAATGATAACCGAGGATAGCATGCTCTGCAGTTGTCAAAAGGTATAAATCTTCATTTTCTATCTTATATATAGCTTCTTCAAATGCAGAAATATCAACAGCGCTTTCTAAAATAGCCCTCCGTAACATATATGGAGGTTGCAATAAGGTATAACCTCTTTTGGTACCAAAATCAAGGCCATATGAGATAAGCGCATAATTTAACCTCGCAAGGTCTCTTTTTAGATAATAAAATCTCGCACCGCTAGTTTTTGCCGCTCTTTCTACATCAATCAAATCTAATTTTGTTCCTATTTCAATATGATCTGGTCCAACTTTTCCCGCTTCCCCCCACGTTCTGACTACCTGATTGTATGACTCATCTGTACCTTCTGGTACTGACGGGTCAACAAAATTTGGCATACTTAACTGAAGCTGATTTATTTCGTCTTCTATTTCAGAAAGTTCTTTTTCTGTATTTTTTATTTTTTTATCCAGTTCTTTTAGCCTTTCTCTATCAATTTCTTTGTTACCGGCTTTCATTTTTCTTGCAACATCTTCTTCTATGAGATTTTTTTCATGTCTGAGGTTGTTAATTTCGGAGATTAGCTTTCTTCTCTTTTCATCGAGTTCTAATAAGTGGTCTAACGGAAAGTCAGAATGTCTTTTTTTAAGGGATTCTCTGTATTCTTCAAGCCTATCTTTTATTATTCTTAACAATCATTGACACCCCTTTCAACTGTTTTAGCCAGCTCCAATATTTCATCTAAAGCATTAAGCATTGACATAACGCTTTCTTTATTACTTTGGCTTATTATCTTCAGTACGCCATCTTCATGTTTAACCTCCATCGTAACTCCTTTAGGAAAATTTATGTTATCCGGCTCGATTGCTTTCTTAAAGCTAACTAAAAATTCATCTTTATCCGTCAATTGGATTTCCACTTTTATCATGTTTATCAACAAATAACATTGTTGAAACAAATTATAAACTTTTACTTACAAAGGATGAAAGATTAAAGTTTGCTATGTGTATAAGTATTGTTAAATTCATGATAAAACAAACAACAAACCTTCGCCATTCACAGTAGATCAAAATCTCACTAACGTATAATGCGCTTTACCATTTTTAGATTGCAGGATTGTTTATGGTTTGCATAAAATGTAAAACTCCATCCTGTGCTAAAAAGTTTTGATCTACTGTTCAGGGCGAGGAGGAGGTCAGTAAAAAGGTTTAGAAAAAATGTTATAAACGAAAAAACCAAGATCCAAACGGGCGTGCTTAAAAATTGTTATGTGCTGAAAAGTTAAATGAGCTAAATCTCGAAAAAACATTTTATACAATTGAAAACTTTTATATTAAATTAAAAAACATTGCAAAAACAAAGGATTTAACTAATTGCATTAGATTCTTATTAGCATTTTTAAGCATAAAACCAGCTAAGACTATTTATAATGTAAGACAAAGTGATTTTAACTTATGTACATATTAAGGCTCATACCAATAGCCATCTTGGCAATCGTTTATTCGCTTATTATTAAAAGGCGCATATTTAACCACAACATAGAGATATGGGCCGCAATGGGGATTGGCGCTTTTTTGATGCTTGCAACCGGTTCTATAACACCGCTAGAAGCTCTTTATTCCATCAACCTGCACGTAATTACCTACTTAGTTGGAATGCTTATTATAGGTGCCGCGCTTTATGAAAGTGGGTTTCTGGGGCATCTTTTTAAAAGCCTTTTTATTAAAGAACATAGTTTTTCAAATCTTTTTTTTAAATTATTTATGTTTATCGGATTAGCTTCTTCAATCTTGATGAACGATACGATAGCTGTTATAATGACGCCTTTGATGGTTGATCTGGGCAAGAAACTCAAATTAGATGAAAAGTTTCTCCTTCTATTACTTGCTTTCGGGATAACAGTCGGCAGCGTTATGACTCCTATCGGCAACCCCCAAAACTTGATTATAGGTCTCCAGATGGTTAATCCATTTTATTATTTTGGAAAGTATCTCATAATTCCCACGATAGTTAATTTAGTTCTAACTTTTTATTTGTTAAAAATGTTTTTTTATAAAAAAAGAGATTTTAAAATTGAAGTAAGAAATCTCGAATATGATATAAAGGATAAAGCTTTGGCATCGCGTTCTAAAATATCGCTCATACTATTGTTATTTTTGTCATTTTTAAATGTGATATTATACTTTATGTTCAGAATTACTTTTTCGCTAGGATTAATAGCTCTGTTATCAGCATTACCGGTGCTTTTTTCTAGCAGCATAAAAAAGGTCATAAAGAGATTTGACTGGAAGACCATCGCTTTCTTTGTTTTTATGTTTATAGTTATGCAGGGGGTTTTTGATTCAGGTTTCTTTCAAAGCTTTATTTTACCATTATTAAAAACGCCGGTTGAAATAATGTTCGCCAGCATAATTTTGAGCCAGTTTTTAAGCAACGTCCCATTTGTAGATCTGTTCATAAAGTTTGTAGCACATACTCCAGTAAATCTGGTAACTCTTGCAGCAGGCAGCACGATAGCGGGCAACTTTTTGCTGCTTGGAGCTGCTAGCAATATAATAATAATACAGACGGCTGAAGCGCACGGAGGAAAAGGGCTTTCATTTATAGATTTTGCTAAATACGGGACATTAATAACAGCTATCAATGCCGTGATTTATTTGCTGTTTATATATATATTCGCGTTTTGAGCCCGATTAAAAAAGTGATTATATTATTTAGTTATTTGAAAACGTTTTTATTACATAAAACCTGCTTTATTTTATGCCTCTTAAAAAAGTAGGCGTTGTATATCATTTGACTAAAAGCAATAACATTGTAATAAAAGCTGAAGATATACCTGAAATAAACGAAACAGTCTTCCTTAAAAACAAATCAGAATTAGGAAAGGTTATAGAAGTTTTTGGTCCTGTTTCTTCACCATTTATCTTGGTTAAATATAACGGGAAAAATGCAGTCAAAGAAGGAGAAGAAGTTTTTGTAGAAAGAAAATGAAAGATACAAGGTTTATGAAAGAATACTATATAAAAGAAGTTTTAGAATTTATGCCAGTAAAGAGAAAAATATTTGAGATCGGCGCCGGTTATGGAAATTTTACCGTGGAGCTCGCAAAGATTTCAGAATATGTAAGAGCTTTCGAAATAAACGAAGATCTTTACAGAATACTGTCAAAAAAACTATCAGGAGTAAACAATGTAACTATAATAAAAGGTGATGCGTTTAAGTATGTTCCGGACCTGGATGAAATAGTTTTTTCAGATTTACCATTCAGCAAATCGAGAGAATTCTTACTATGGATAGCTAAAAACGATATTAAAGAAATATATGCAGTAGTACAATCGGAATTTTATGAAAAGCTTACAAGCAAACCTGGTACAAAAAACTATACTGGAGTATCAGTAATTTTTAATATGCTTTTTAACGCGAAAAAACTACTTGACATTCCAAGCGAAGCCTACATTCCTCCGCCTCACGTCCACGCATCTTTTTTCGTTGCAAAAAGGATAAAAAATTGCAAAATAGATGAGCCGCTTTTAACAAATATTATAACTTATATGAGTAAAAGGAATTCTATTTCAAAAAATTTTTCACAAAAAAGGATATTTCAGCTTTCTCCTGAAGAGGTATTGAGAGATATTGGTGTACAACCCTGCTGAAGATACATATTTTTTGCTTGATAACATAAAGAACATAAAAGGTAAAGTCTTGGAATTAGGCTGTGGAAGTTGCTATGTGTTATCAAATATAAATTCGGATTTTAAAATTGGCTGCGACCTTATAAAACCAGATTCGATTAAAGACGATGTAGAATTTGTTTTAGGGGATTGCACAAAGGCACCATTTAGGGAAGGCTCATTTGAACAAATTATCTTTAATCCTCCATACTTACCTTCCGACAAAATAATAGATATTACCGTGGATGGAGGTAAAGGAGGTGTTGAGGTAGCTCTCAAATTTTTAATCGTAAGTTTAAGGATGGTAAAAAAACCAGGTAGAATTCACTTTATTCTTTCTTCTTTATCTGACTACGGACGAGTTGAGCAATTTTTAAAGAAAAAAGGGTTAAAATACATAAAAAAACAAAAAGAACTATTTTTTGAAACTCTATATCTTTATACTGTGAATAACGTCTGATTTAAGAAAAATTTTCTAAAAACTCAATTCAGAATAGTAAAAACTTCTCGCAAATATTTTAAACAAGGAAGTTTATATATCTTTTATGATAAAAGAGGCCGTTCACGATATAGTAAAAAGGATAAGTGAGAAATCACGTGAGGTATACGAAGCTATAATGCCGCCTGTTGATATATATGAAGAAGGTACAAATCTTATAATAGTAGCTGATTTAGCTGGCTTTTCTAAAGAAAATATAAAAGTAACCCTGCACGAAAGCATTCTTACGATTTCTGCTGAAAGAAAAGAACAAGAAGGGGTTGAATACTTATGGAAGCAAAGGCCTATAAAGGTAAAGAAGATAATTCCATTGCCTGAAGAGGTAGAAAGTGAAAAAGAAATATCAGCAAAATATGAGAATGGAACACTTACTGTATCTTTACCGCTTAAAAAGAAGGTACACATTCCTGTTCAGTAAAAAATCAATTGAAAATAAGAGGAATTAAGGATATTTTTTCTTTCTTTACATTATTTCCTTTTAAAGGAGACATTATAAAAGCGTCGAATTCAATATACTTTCTCCCCCTAATATCGTTAGTCGTAGGTCTCGTTTCTGGGCTTATTAGATTTTATTTGAACAATTTTGCGGGCAGTTTACTGGCATCCATTGTAGCCGTTCTATCAATATATTTGATTACTGGAATTATTCATTTAGACGGGTTTGCTGATTTTGTAGATAGCCTCTTCGCTAAAGGAGATAAAGAACAAAGATTAAAAGTTTTAAAAGATCCTCATGTAGGAGTTGCATCTGTCGTATCGATCTATTTTTTATTGACATTAATGACTGCCTTAACTTACAAGATAGGCAACAACAGCCTTGTTCGTGATATCTTGTTTTTTACGGTGTCGGACTTAATGGGCAGGGCTTCAATAATAGGCAGTTTGTTTGGAAAAAATTATCATGATGGTTTGGGCAAAATATTTGCTACATCCTTTAAACTTAAATACATTTTTTATTTTTTGGCCGTGTCGCTTTTATTATTACCTTTAATAAAATTTTTTTACTTGATTATCTTCATAGGGTTTTTAGTCGGTTATTTATTTTATAGGCTTGGCGTAGAACTATATGGCTCTTCTGGCGGTGATATAATAGGGAGCGCAGTAGAAATTTCAAGGTTGCTGGGGATGATTATAATATGCTTTATATAATGCTGGCAGGAGGTAAAAGTAAAAGGCTAGGCTTTAATAAACTTCTGATCAGCGTTTGTGGCCTTCCTCTCGTTTGGGTTTCATTTATAAAATATAAAAGTTTAGGATTTGATTTAAAAGTGGCTGTTTCAAAGCACACTTCAAATGAAGTCATTTTTCTAAAATTTTTAGGTGCTGAAATAATAGAAACTCCAGGAAAAGGTTATTCGGAGGACGTCGGATATTTGCTCAAGCTCTATAAAGAACCAATCGTTTTATTTAGCGCTGATTCCATCTATTTAAAAAAGGAACACATAAAATATTTTTTGTCAAAAACAGACCATCAAAGTATTAGTGCAGCTGTAAAACGTCGCAATAAAATTGTGTACGTGGGAATGAACTACGCTGTTCCTGGTTGCGAAAAAGATAAAATTATTTTTCTTAATGATAAAAAATTATCTTATAGCATAAACGTTATCGAAGATCTGGAGGTATTTAAAAAATGGTTATGGAAAAATGGATGCTACTCATTATTTCAATAATCATCGACGCATTTTATGAATATCCAAATTTTGCTCATCCAACAGTTTGGGTTGGAAAAATTATCGTTTATTTTGATAAAAAATATAAAAGAAAAGGCAATGAGTACGATTTTATAGCGGGTTCTTTAGTTGCAATTTTTGCATATTCTGTAGCAGCTCTTATAGGTTATGCCGTTTGTAAAGTTCTTGTTTTTGGCTTGTTTGGGGTTATTCTATATGTGTTCTTTTTGAAATCAACGTTTTCCGTTGGTTTGCTGATTAAAAAAGTAAACGCATGCAGCGTTGATGATGAAGAAATTTTAAAGAAGAATGTTTCCGAAATAGTTAGCAGAAATGTAAACATTGGAAAACAATATCTTTATTCTGCAGCTATAGAGTCTGGCGCTGAAAATCTTGTGGATTCTGTCGTCAGCCCGCTTTTTTACTTTCTAATATTTGGACTTCCAGGTGCGATGGTTTATAGAGCCATAAATACTGCAGATAACTTAATAGGTTATAGCGATGTAAACTATAAAAAGTTTGGAAAGTTTGCCGCTTTAGTTGATTATGCGGCTAATTATTTGCCAGCTCGTTTATTTCTATTAATTGAATACCTGATATACGGTTCAGGAATTAAGAAAGACATTAAAATAAAAAAGAATCTTAGAATAAACGGCAAATATCCCATGCTTTTGTTTGCTAAAATATTAAACGTTAGACTAATAAAAAAGGGGTATTACGTTATAGGTTCAGGTAAGCTTCCCGATTTGAACGATGTCAAAAAAGCAACGCTTTATCTTATTTTTATGTCTTATGTTTTTATACTTATAATTTCTATTCTTTCTTATGTTTACAGTTTACCATGGTGGTGCTAGAGATGATGAAAAAGGTTTAATTGATTTTTCGCAATCTGTAAACCCTTATTATCCCAGGTTTTTAAAAAAATATCTAAAAGAGGCTGAAATAAACAGATATCCGTATTGTGAAGAAAATTATGAAAACATGATTAAAGAAAAGTTAGAGCTTGACGAATTGGAAATCGCAGTGGGTGCTGGCGTTACAGAGCTTCTTTATATGACTTTTTACATGATCAAAAATTACGAAGAAGTTGTTTTGCTCTCGCATACTTATTCTGAAAATAAAAGGTTATCCTATCTCTTTAACAAAAAACCATTATTTCTAGAAAAACTCGTTCCAAGTCTTGAAGATTTTGTTTTAAGAAAGAGGACTGTATACTTGATAGTAAACCCCGACAATCCCACAGGCGTTTATTATGGTTTTTTGAAAGCGCTAGCAGAAGAGCTAAACGTTCTTGAATCAATGCTTGTTATTGATGAATCGTTCTTGCCATTCACGGAACATCGTAATGAATACATTAAAATGGAAAACGTTATCGCGTTAAGAAGCTTTACAAAAACTTTTGGTATTCCAGGAATAAGAGTGGGATTTGCTTATGGACCCAAAGATAAAATTTTAAAAATGAAAGAGTTTAGAATGCCATGGTCACTAGGAGCTTATGGATGTGCAGCTTTAAAGGGAATACTGAGCGAAGGTGACAGTTTTCTAAATGTAACCCTTAGAAAACTTGAAAAAGAACGCGACAGAATTTCAAAAAAATTAAAACTAAAAACTGATGCAAACTTTTTTCTCGCAAAAGTGTCTGATTCAAAAAAGCTCATAAGAGAGCTTCGTGAAAAAGGAATTCTTGTCAGAGACTGCCAAAGTTTTGGTTTAGAAAACACAATCAGGTTTTCAGTAAGAAAAAGGAACGAAAACGACATGTTGCTGAAAGCCCTTGATAATGCAGAAATATCTAGCCCTTTCTGATGTTTCTGATTAAAGTTCTTTTAACTTTTCTGAGTTCAGTAATACATTCTGGATATTTGCCCTTTAGGTAATATTCATAAGCAAGCTTCAAGTTGCCGTTACTTTCGTTGGTGAAAGGTATTTCGAGATTATTGTTTATTTTTATTAAAAATATTAACAGCTCAACATTTTCAAAAAGCTTCCTAACATCTTTCTCCATAATGGCTCTTTCAAACAGTTCTTTTATTTGCTGTTCAGCTTCCATTTTAAAGATCAACCAAAAACCTAACCTTGCATTTTTTTTCGTCATTTATTTCCATCAGATGATAAGTTATTCCTTTGACTTCCGTTCTAAAACCGTGCTTTTTTGGTGAATATTTTTCTCCTAAAATTTTTCCTTTAAGGCTAGGTTCTTTTTTATCTACCAGTATATCAAATTCACCAGCAGCAAATTTTTCTGCAGTTAACTTAATTATCAAGAACTCAAGCCATTTATAAAGCAAATTTTGCATGTCATAACCTTTGATTTCAACATCCAAGCGTTCTCTAAGTTCAACCTTCTTTATGTTGTATACTAGCTTTAAAAGCCCTATAGCAGCCCCTTTAAAACATTCAGAAATATTTTCTCCAGTAACCTCAATGTATGCATCTCCCATATATTCAAGTTCCCTTATTTGCAAATGCATCACCTAAATTGGACCGGGGGGGACTTGAACCCCCGACCTCCCGCGTGCAAGGCGGGCGTTCTACCCCTGAACTACCGGCCCATTTGTCTGGCTTATCAGTTTTCTTCATCCCTTTTGGTCAGTCCGCCCATCGTAAGACAAGCCATTAGACTGGGCTTTTAATGCAGCACTCCAACCTTGTAGTTGGAGTTTCCGGTTCACAGCCGCGCTTTGACGCACGGTCGTCCCCGGTCATCTTGTCCGTATATCCCACGTAAAGCCGCGTCAGGCAAAAAATCTTCCTTAAATTTACTTATAAGCATTTCTGTAAAGGACTATTTATTAATTCGCATAAGGTGACTTAGAGTTCCTAACCCCATAAATTTAAAAACTAATTGTTTTTGTTTGTTATGATTTTATGCGAACTATTTTTATTTTGTCCATAACTTTCCAGTATTCTACTTCTTGTCCCTCCTTTATTCTAGGTTTAAGATCTTCCTCCATGTATTCTGCTTCAAGAGTCTGAAAAGTTTGAAGATCCATAAGCTGCACAACGTTTCCTGTAACGCTAAGTACCTGGCCAGAACCTTTTTCAATGATGGGTACTTCAACCTTTGATTCTGATGGACCCACATAGCTTTTTTTTGCTCCAGTAAATATATCAATCCCTACCAGCCTGACTTTAGCGCTTCCATGTTTTCCAGGTTTGCTTTTTTCAACTTCAACAACTTTGCAGGGGGAGTTATCGATCATTATGTATGAACCCTCTTTGATATCTCCTAATTCCATTGGTTTTGTCATACACCAATGTATACATAACCGGCATTAATTAAATTTTTCAAAGATATGCCAAAAATTTAAACTAAATGATATGTGTGCGCTCGTAATATAGAAAGCCTTTTAAAGGCGAAAAAGATCTTTATAAATGCATGACGAAACTGAACTGCGTTGATGGCTCTGCCAAATGAAATGATGCACCTCGGCTGATCTTTATGCAGAAAAATCAGGTAGAAGAAGGAAACGTAAAAATAGTAACGAAGATCGATAATGATACTGCTTTCTATAATCCGTTGGGCGAATTTTCAAGAAGCGTTTTTGTTAAAATTTTCAGCGCGTATGCACTATTGAAAGGCGGAAATTTAACTTACGCAGAGCCATTTTCAGGAAGCGGGATAAAAGGCATAAGGCTTTCTGTTGAGGGACGAGGCTTTTCTACTTTTATCTTTAATGATATAGATAAAGGAAGTTTAAGGATTACAGAAGAAAACTGGAAAAATAACGTGGTAAATGGAGAAGGAATTTTCTATAACCTTGAGGCAAACGATTTTTTTCAGATTTTGGTCAACAAGGGAAGAGTCGACGGTTTAGATGTCGACCCTTTTGGCTCATCGTCGCCTTACATTTTTAACGCAATAAGGGCAGTTAGAGGTGGAGGGCTAATCTCTTTTACTTTTACAGATACACAGGTTTTGGGCGGGATACATTCAGAAGCGCTGGAAAAAAGGTATCACATTAGGGCAAAAAAAGTGCAGTTTCTAAAAGAGCTCCAGGCAAGGATCGCAATAACGAACGTGATTTTAGAAGCTTCAACAATCAACATAGCGGCATTTCCTGTTTTTGCCCATGTAGACAAACATTATATAAGAACATACTACATTATAAAGCCAAAAGCTTCTCTCTCTAGCAAACTGATTAAAAGTATAAAGTATATAATTACTAGCGATTGTGGCTATAGTTCATTAGAAGAATCTTTTTACTGTCCTTACTGTGGTAAGCCTACAGATAACATAGGACCTTTATACATCGGTAATATATTTAACAAAGATCTAATTAAAAAAGCGCATGAATTATCTGAAGACTGTAAAAGGTGTTCTGAACTTTTTGAAATAGCTTTAGAAGAAAACGATAATATCCCGTTTTATTATGATACTAGATATCTGGCTTCCATGCTAAGAACAACAACACCTTCAAAAAATATATTACTAGAAAGGTTAAGAACTTCAGGTTATAAATCATCACGGACAGTTTTTTGCCCAACTGGGCTTAAAACCTGCGCACCTTTTGGTATTTTAGAATCATTGTTTTATGTTAAATAGAGTTTAATGTGCTGAAATGGTTTTAGTACGGAATGTACAACAGTTTTAAAAATTATTTAATCAAAGCATTTTAAAGTTTTTTAAAGCTAAAGCAATACTTTAAAATTTAACATAACTGTGTTAAGGAGGCGGAAGTCCCTTCTGTGAACTGTAGATAGCCCCCTTATAGAAATGTTTAAGGCTTCTGCACATTATGTTTACAGGCATAAGCTGCCCTGAAAGCAATGCGGGTTTCTATCGAAGGAATCCGCGATGCCTAGAATAAGACCAGCACTTCAATCGAGCCAAATCAGCAATAACGAGGCTCTGCATGTGGAACGCAAGCTAGACGCCCAGGGATGATCGCGCCAATATAGTGGAATACCTTGCGAACATTTCTCATGTGAAAACGTGATAGTGAACCGGGAAGCCCTGAACTTACGTTCAGGGTAGTTAACGAATCATAAAGAATGATTATAAATATGTGGGATTGAAAGATTTACAGCCTTGAAAATTGTTTTTTTAGGAACTTCAGCAGCTGTCCCCACAAAAGAAAGAAACACAGCTTCAATTTACATAACGACAACAAACGGGGCTTATCTTTTTGATGCTGGTGAAGGGTTGCAAAAACAACTTCAGATAGCCAAATTAAACCCTATAAAGATCAAGGCTGTATTTATTTCACACATACATTTTGATCACGTACTTGGCCTGCCAGGCCTTTTAATGACTATGGCTTTGATGAATAGAAAAGAACCTTTAACTATTGTGGGCACCAGAAAGCTTTTTCAATTTTTAAAGATGTTTGGTGAAAAATTTTATATGGACTTAACGTTTGACGTTGAATTTGTTGAGGCGCATCAGGGCAGCGTTTACGAAAACAAGGAAATAAAAGTTACAGCTTTCCCAACTATCCACAGCACTGAGTCTTATGCATACAGAATATATGAGTACAAATTAAAAAGAAAATTTTACCCTGAAAAGGCGTTAAAACTCGGTATACCACGCGGACCGCTCTGGAATAAACTGCAGCTAGGAGATAGCATTACTTTAAACGGCAAAAAGATTACTCCGGATATGGTAAGTGATCCTCCACCGCCACCGGTTTCTGTATCCATAAGCGGAGATACTGCGTATTTTGATGAGCTCATAGATTTTTTTAAGGATTCTGACGTGCTTATTTATGAGTCGACGTTTTCAAAAGAGCTTGTTAACAAAGCGAGCGAGATGCTTCACTCAACTTCAGAACAGGCTGCGCTGGCGGCTTTAAAATCTGGCGTTAAACTTTTGGTGCTATATCATTTCAGCGAGAGGTACAAAAACGCAAAGCTTCTTGAGGAAGAAGCAAAAAAGATATTTCCTAACACGGTAGCGGCAAAAGATTTTATGTGTATAAAAATTGAAGATAACAATATAAGCGTTATAGATAATATTGAAAAATGTGAGTGATTCTCAGGGAACGTATTTGTACGTACAATGGGACACATCAGACACGATCCTTCTCTCATATTATTTAGTAATAAACGGCGAGGTAAAGGTTAACGGATATTATTCTTTAAGAGCTAATCCAAACAAAATACTTAAATCGCTTAATAGTATGGCAAAAAAGTACGGTATTGAGAGGTTTATTATACAGAACAGCTTAGGGCTTAGCAAAGAAAAGCTTCAAAAAGACGGTTTAGGAGCAACGGAAAGCCAGAGGTGGATGCTAAAGCTCAGAAAAGTAGATCAGATTTTTCAATCCTTAACTCAATTAAACAACGGATTTAGCTATGAGATAAAAGATGGCGTATATTCACCAGTTAAATGTTCCCTGGGTAGATTTATAAAGATCAATGAAAATGGAGAAGCCTTGTTTGAAAATGTAAAAATCAAAATCCCTAGGTCAGTCCTAGAATATGCGGCATATCTTTTTGAAAGTTTGATTGCACCAGGCATAACTTTTATCAGATATGTAGACGATAAAAAAGAAAATAAAGAAAATTACGTAATAAGATTAGCTCAGGATAAAAAAATATCTGTACCTCTGGAAAAAAATTTTAAAGGTTATTTAGTTATATGGCTTAGAGAAGAGGAAAACGAATTGGTAGCAAACATAAGCACAGGCAGAACGTTATCTGAAGCTATGAAAAAACACAAGAAGATAATACTGAAAAAAATGATTGAATGGATAAACAAAAGCAAAGAGACCAGCTTTTTAACGTCTATAGTTACGCTTGACCACATAAAAATAAATGAACTGATACGCAAAATTAAGGAAAAATAGCTTAATTTCGCGCTAAAAATAAACTTTTTAAAATTTTATATATCTCAACTGAAGCATCAGGAAGCTTAAGAACAGGTAACTTTTCACTCGTTTGAAAATATCCTTTTATCTTTTTGGGGTCTGATTCCTTTCTTAAATACCCTTTTCTTAAGAGATATTCTTCAACATCAGTTTTGTAAGAAAAAACACTTACGGTCTTTATCCCCAAAAGAATGGCTTCAACGTTCATCGTCCCTCCTCCTCCTATGAATGCATATGATTTATCAAGAACGTTAGGTCCGAAGAATTCTCCGCCGTAGATAATCAGGTTATTTGAAACCTTTTCAGAGCTAAAATATCTTTTAAGAAGAATGACTTTTTTATCAGGATACTCTCTAGCAATATTAAGCGCAAACGTTTCAAAATTTATAAAATCTTTAACATAAGATGCCATATATTCGCTTTCCCTTATAACGACAGCCCCAGCTGAAGCCCGTTCTATTTCGTTTTTAGGAGGCCAGATTTGCTTTCTGTATAACCATGAAGTTGGGTCTAAGCTTTTGTACCTTTTAATCCTCTCGTATTCTATTCCATATTTTGCAAATTTATTCTTTTTAATCATCCACGGCGTCAGCAAATAGCTTGATAATGGTACGGTTAACTTGCAAACGAAAACGCTATGCGGGGAGTCGCATATAAGTGTATGTGGAATACCAAGGCCAAAGGACACCCTTGCTGCTTCAGGGCTACCAAAAGAAATGCTCAATTCAGGCTTTAAATCGGCTATAAGAGATGTTAGCTCTAGCACCCTTTTTGCGCTTTGAACAAGTTTTGCTTTCAGATCACCCCCACCGTGAGATCCAACTATAAAGTGCTTTGATTCAAGCTTGATCCTTTTATAAACCCTTTCAAGCTCTTCATATTCTCTTAAAGTTACAATTACTTCATGACCATCTTTTATAAAATTCTCTTCCAACGCCTTTGTCATAAGGTAATGTTTTGGAGTTAAGGCGTCAATCCATACCTTCAACTTATTATCCCTATGAGCTTCTTTACCCTTTCAGGATCAACAGGATTTTCTACCTTTCCTTTTTCTTTAAAGTAAGTTCCGACTATTGCGCCATCTGCATATTTTAAAAGCTCCTTTGCGTTATACGGAGTTAGACCGCTTCCTACTAGTACAGGGACTTTAACCTTCTCTTTTACAGACTTAACTTCTTCAGGAGATGGAGGGTTACCTGTTCTTGAACCTGTTATTATTATTGCATCGGCCATGCCTCTCTCTTCAGCATCAATTGCTGATTCTTCAGCTGGCCTTTGTAGCATAGGATATGAATGCTTTACGTGAACGTCAGCCAGAACAGCAACTTTTGACCCTAAATAAGTTCTGAAGCGTATGAGGTAAGGCGCACAACCCTCTATTATTCCCTGATCCGTAATATACGCTTCGTTGAGCACGTTTACTCTTATGTACTCCAGCTCAAAAGCCTCCGCCAGAGATAATGCGCCATTGCAGCCGTTCCTTAACACGTTTACGCCAACTGGAACAGATGCTTTCTTTTTTATCTCGCATATAACTCTTGCGAAGGAAGCCACGGTTTCCGGGTTTGTGCTCGGGTCTTTAAAGTAAGGTACATCCCAAAAGTTTTCTATCATAACTCCGTCAACCCCCCCTTCCTGAAGATTTTCGAGGTCCCTGATCGCCAGATCAACGACAGAATTCAAACCGCTATATCCAGGAGAACCCATCAAAGGCTTCAAATGAATCATTCCGATTATAAAAGGCTTTTTTTTAAAAGGAAGCTGAGCCATTTTGATAAAAAATTGTTTGTTTGATAAGATTAAAACTTTTCCTTTTTAGAAGGACAAAAAATGCTGTGTTGCATGACTTAAGCGTGCAGTGTGAAGTTTTAAGTCTCTTCATATTTATACAGTGAAGTGTAGAATGTGACCTCTGATAATAGAGACTGGAGCAAGCACAATGATGCGCTTGTTAGGAGGGGTGAAATCCTCTTCGACTTCTCAACCATAAACAACTGGAAACAAGAACTCAAACAACTAAACAAAGGCAAAGTAGGCGAACCATACCACTACCCAAACTCATCATGCTACTAGGCCTCATCAGAATCCTCTACCACCTACCATACAGACAACTAGAAGGCTTTATCAGAACACTCGCAAAATACGCTGAAGGACTACAAGCAATCAGCAAAAAAGAGAAAAACATTTGCTTATTAATTTAGGCTTATGGACCTTAAAATGTACATAGCATTTGGTTCAAGCATGTAGTCAGAGAAGGAGGCATTTGACAATGCAATGAACTTCATTAAAACTTTTGATGTGAAGCTGAAGAGCGTTAGGCTTGACAAGTATTACAGCGAATCAAGCTATGTTTCACTGTTTGACAAGGACACAGCGGTATACGTTATACCAAAGAAGTATGCAACTCTAAACGGATCACAGAAGTGGAAGGACACTATGAGGGAGTTTGTCACAGACACATATCAATACCTTAAAGAGTACTACAAAATGGAGAATTCTGAAGCTGGATTTTCTGCTGACAAAAGGCTCTTTGGATGGGAAATAGCGCAGAAGAGAGAAGACAGAGTTGACAGCGCTTTATTTTGTACAGGCCTGTGGCACAACCTATTCAACCTTAACGGATAACCATGCAGGAATTTTGTCCCACAGCCGGCGCCGTTAACTTAAACTCATAACCTGTTCACCTTATGCAATTAAAAAAAGGGCTTAATCCATTCAGACACCTGTTCATTTGAGATTGGGGCTGAACCAATTCCCTCGTTCGTGAATACATAATTATAAAAGAACCTGAATGCTTTGAACCAGTTCTTTACGTGCTCAAATTTTGGCTTTTTGCACGGGAAAAGGTCGTCAAAAGCTTCTGTCCTGTCCTTTATATATTCATTCATCCTTTCCATGAGGTTCTTCAAGCTATGTTCATATACAACATGATCTACCCCTGCCCACCTGCAAGCATCAACGTACCAAAAAGCTCCTTCTGTGTAGATAGTCTTCTTACCATACTTCTTTACAAGCTTCCTTATGAAATAGTATGCATCGAGGGAGTTCTAGTGTCAGCTTATGTAGAATGATAGGAACGCTTTTAGTTGAGGTTCATACGCTACCCATAGCCAAGCTTCAATCTAACGTTTATTTCAGTTTCATCAATAAATATGGAATTGACATCGTGTTTGTCAACGTCAAAGGAATCTAATATGAAAGAATACTTCTGAATCCATTTCCATATTGCAACGTGGCTTCTCTTGATTATTGGCTCGAGTACATGGGAAGCCCTTCTTAAGCTCAAACTGGAGAAATAATTAAAGCATAGAGTATAAGTGCTATTGGGGTCCTTTTTCTGGTTTGTGTCATCATTTGCTAGAAAGAGGGCCCCGCTAAAAAATAAATTTTAAGCCTTAAGTTAACGGCACCACTGTAGCCACCGAAAGGTTTAAAAATTATTTAGTATTGAATAAAATTAATGGTGGTTAATAGGAAATATAGAGGAATAAGCAAAGCCATGACAGCAATCATTGTTGTCATTATCATTGCAATTGTTGCAGTTGCAGGCGGATATGAATACTATATTTCAACCTTGCCCAAGAAGCCAACAACTCCTGCGCTTTCTGGATCAATAACAGTTGTAGCTCAGGCAGGTGAAAACGATGTGGCTCTGGCTCAGATAGCTAAAAACTTTGAACAACTCCATCCGGGTGTCACAGTGAACATAGTTTCTATATCGTTTGGCAATGCATTGACTGATTATTTGACAGCTTTCAGTGAGAACCAGGATGCCTATGATATTATTTACTTCCCAAACATAGGATGGCTGGGAAAACTTGAGCCGTATCTTCTGAATTTAACACCATACATAAATAATCCTTCTTACTTCCCTCCATCTTACAACTTCTCAGACATACTGCCTTCAATGATTAATCAGTTCAAGTTCGGAAACACATTATATGCCATACCGTATCTGGGCGATGTAATGATGTTCTACTATATACCGTCATACTTTACAAATACCACCAACCAGGCACTGTTCAAGCAGGAATACGGTTACAACCTTCCCAACCCTGGCAACACGACCATTACACTGAAGCAGCTTGTGGATATTGCGAACTTCTTTAACGGAAAGCATGGGAGCAAATATGGAATAGTGATGATGAACGATGCGGTCGCAGACGATATGACGGAGACCTTTACAGCACTCTTCGCTGCTGCCAGAGTCAACATGAGCTCCGTTTATGGCCCTGTTACTGCTCCATATGGTGAGCTCTTTACGAGCTCTGGTAAGCTCCTTACAGATACGCCAATTTTCATCCAGACTCTCAATTACTTTGCAGCACTGGAGAACGACAGCGCTAATGAGTTTAACAGCGGCTTCCTTACAACACCTGAGACCTTCGGAACTGGTGTGGCTCCTATGATGATATACTGGACACCTGCAATGCTATCGCTACAGAATTCATCCATAAAGGGGCAATGGGCAATTGCAAAGGCGTTTCCTGGTGGCGTGAGCAACCTCGGTGGCGTTGCATATGGCATTTACAAGTATACAAAGAACTTGCCACTTGCATTATCTTTCCTTGAATTTGCAACAAGCCAGAACCAGTCTGTATATTACATGACGCTTGACGACCTGCTGCCTTTCAGGTATTCAATGTTCACATATGGTGTGCAGCATGGAATATTTCCGGCTTCAGACCTCAATGCGATGGAGAGCTATCTAAGCAACGCTGTTCAGGGTGAACCAAACCTGGCCAGCTGGCCACCGGTTCTAGCTTATATGCAGGCTGAAATAGCTCAAGTAGCAACCATGAAGATAACACCTTCGCAGGCAGCAAGCGCAATAACTTCTTATGCTGCTTCTCAGGGAATTCCAATATATTCAGGTTAAAATGAACAGAAAACAGGCTGCAAAGATAGGGCTAGTACTTGCGTCACCACTTTTAATTTATTTTTTGGTTTTTTTCGTATATCCTATTTTTCTGCTTTTTAGGTACGCTTTCACCAGTTCATCTGGTGCCCTTTCGTTAAGCAACTTTGCTGCCATGACCAGAGATCCTCTACTTTATTCATCTCTCGTGAACACCCTGTACTACTTTGTTGGGTCAGTGGCTGTACAGTTTTCTGTGGGGTTTTTGGCTGCAATAATATTGAACAGCTACACTGGCAGGTTAAGAAACGTGTTCAGGATGATTCTTTATATACCGCTTACCATTTCGCCAATAGTAATCGCACTGATGTGGCTCCTAATATTTAATCCGACTTACGGCCCAATAGACTACATTTTAAGGAGACCAGTGAACTGGCTTGGCAGCCCCAACCTGGCAATGCCAACCATAATAGTTGCAAACGGCTGGGAGTACGTTCCATTCGTTTTTCTTATAATTTACGCAGGCCTGCAATCAGTACCAAAACAGTACTATGAAGCAGCATCCATAGATGGCATGAACAGGCTTCAGACTTTCAGGTACATAACTATGCCTTCAATAAGGCCCATAATGATAATAGCCTTTCTGCTTAACTCCATAGGCATATTGCAGGGGTTCACCCTTGTTTATGTACTCACTAACGGGGGCCCAGGGTTTTCAACATACATTCTTAGCTTCTACATATATAAGGTAGCGTTCACATACTTTAACATGCACTATGCAGCCGCGCTTTCATTGCTGTTCATATTTATAGTAGCAGTTTTTGTATACGCAATGCTGAAGCTAACTTCAGTAGAAAAATATCTTGGTATTAGCCGTGCAGGTGGGAATGAATGAAAAAGCTTAACATTGTTCTCCTAATCATCCTGCTGATATTTTCACTGTTTTCCTTGTTCCCGATATACTGGACTGTAATCACTGCGCTTAAAGTAAATTCTGAGATATTCACCACTACACCAGTATTTTTTCCCACAAAGATAACCTTCAGCAACTTTTACACTCCAGGTCAAACCTTCGGTGCAGTGAGCCAGACAGCCTTTGGCAGCCTTCCATGGCTTATAAACAGCACAGTTATTGCACTGCTTTCATCATTGATCGGAACCTTCCTGATTGGTGCGCCGGCAGCGTACGCATTGACCCACTACCTGAAAAACGTGTGGTTTGGAAGGACTGTTCTGCTCATGATGATGATTCCTGAGGCTGCCCTGATAATTCCATTTTACGTAATTATAATAAGGGTTAATCTGATAAATACGTGGTGGGGGCTGACGCTTGTGTACCTGAGTTTTACAGCGCCCCTTTCAACATGGCTTCTAATGGGATTCTTTGGCGATCTCCCAAGGAGCGTTGAAGAGGCTGCAAGCATTGATGGTTTATCTGCTTACAGGATATTTTATAGGATAGCTTTACCAATGGTCATGCCAGGCATCATTGTGTCGATAATATTAAACTTCATAAACGCATGGAACGAATTCCTTTATGCGCTCGTTCTAACATATACGCCATTTCCCTCTGGAGCCCAGACCGTCCCAATCTTTCTTACAGATTTTATTGTAATAGAAAAGAGCTTTGCATGGGGAGGCCTGGCTGCAGCAGGTGTAATAGTAATTATCCCATCAATAGTTATAGGTATATACGCACAAAAGTACCTTGTAAGGGGTTGGACAATGGGGGCTGTTAAGGAGTAATGTCAGAAGTAGTTATTGAAAACCTTACCAAAAAGTTTGGCAATACAATTGTGCTGGACCATGTTAACTTAACCATAAAGCCCAGGGAATTTTTTGTGCTGCTCGGTCCTTCGGGCTCTGGAAAGACCACGCTTTTGAGGCTAATAGCTGGACTTGAAGACATAACTGAAGGATCAATATACATTGATGGAGAGAAGGTCAACGAAAAGCCGCCAAAGGACAGAGATGTAGCCATGGTGTTTCAGAATTATGCGCTTTATCCTCACTTGACAGTTTTTGATAACATAGCTATGCCTCTAAAGGTAAGGGGGCTAAGCAAGGATAAGATTGTGCAGAGCGTAAAGGAAATTTCAATCAGGCTGCACATTGAGGAGTTGCTTCAAAAAAAGCCCAGGCAGCTGAGTGGGGGTCAACAGCAGAGGGTTGCGCTTGCAAGGGCACTAGTCAGGAACCCTAAAATATTTCTTCTTGATGAGCCACTTAGCAACCTTGATGCCAAGCTCAGGATTGAAGCACGCACGTTCCTGAAGAGCCTGCAGAAGGAACTTGGGGTCACCACGATATTTGTAACTCACGATCAATCTGAAGCAATGTCAATGGCAACTAAAATCGCTGTTCTAAATAAGGGGGTTATAAAGCAGGTTGCTGATCCATATGAGCTCTATATGAAACCGCAGGACATGTTTACTGCGGGCTTCGTTGGGTCACCTGCCATGAATATGATACCTGGAAAGGTTATAAGGGAGGATTCAAAGTGGAAGTTCAAAAGTGATGACCTTAAGCTGGAACTCGAGGGCATGGCGTTTGACCGCGAGTCTGATGTAATTTTGGGAATAAGGCCAGAGCACATAGTTATCGATAATAGCGGAGGTATTGAGGGGAAAATATTGTTAGTAGAGCCTCTAGGATCGGTAACTTATCTTGATGTGGTAGTGGGCAATACTCATTTAACTGTGCAGTATACAGGGCTGGTTAGGCTAGATGCTGGCATGAGTGTAAAGTTGAACTTTGCAGCTGATAAAATGCTTTTTTATGACAAGGCAACCGAAAAGCTCATCAACTCTTAGCATCGCGCATTGAAATCAGGTAAAAATCGTTTTTTCTTTCAAATACATCACAGTATATGATTAGCTGAAATGATAGGGAAATGATTGTTTTACATCTGACATGCATAACGGTATGTCTCAGTTCATTAATATTATAATAATACCATAACTAAAATTTGGTACACAACACATTGGCACAAGTTAGCATCAAATCAATAGTTATGAGATGCTTTGGATTTGCTGTATGGAAATAGCTGTGTTGAATAATTATTTATAGCGCGGCTGTCAATTCCTTGTTTATGTGTGCAAAAGACAGCCGCAATAATAATAACAAAAGATGGGGTAATAAGTTTATCGACAAAAGGAACTGGAAAATTTACAATGAAGAGCTTGTAGTGAGGGGCGAGTTTTTGCTGCCGATAGATATGTTTGACAACTGGTATGAAGAATTGGATAAGATGAATGAGGGCAAGAAAGGTAGGCCATATGAATTTCCTGAGTCTTTCATTAAAATCCAGGCTGTATGGCATCAGTGGGTTGATTACAGGGGACTTGAGGGGATAGCAAGGTCACTGGAAAGGTTATGCTTGATACCTTACCATGATGATTTCACGACCATATGCAGAAGAATAAACAAGCTCAACATAAACCTCGAAGAAACTTTGCTCAAATCCACGAACCACGTAAGCCTAGCAGTAGATTTATCAGGCATAAAAGTACACAATGGTGGGGATTGGATAAGAAAGGTGTGGAAGGTGAAGAAGGGCTACTAAAAATACACTTTGCCGTAAATGCCAAAAAGCAGATAGTATCCATGTGACATCTGAGAAAGTTCATGATGGTAAGGTGTTAAGGCTTGTTAGAGGTGCGATGAAGAGCGTGAAGGTGAGAAGGGTGCTTGCGGATGGTGCGTATGATTCGAGGGATAATTTTAATTTATTGTCTCAGAGTGGTATAAAGCCTGTGATTAGGGTGAGGGTTAATTCTGTTGCGAGGGGTATGGGGTGTCCGTCTAGAAGGGATGCTGTGTTGGAGCAGAGGGCGCTTGGGAGTAGGGCTTGGAGCAAGATGCATCGTTTTGGTTTTAGGTGGGTTGTTGAGGTCGTTTTCTTTGTTGTGAAGCGTGGGTTTGGTGAGTGTTTTCTAGGAAGTTTGTTAATATAGCGAAGAGGTGCTTATGAAGGCGTATTTGTACAATATTTTTGTGGCGTTGACCTCAAGCTAGTGCCAGAAAAATACCTAATAGCCATGGGATTGCGCATCAAAAAATCATGCAATACAGTACAAAAAAAGAAAGAGTTAAAAACTAACATCTTAACCCATTTATGAACAAAAATGAGTACAAACTGGAGTGCAAACTCAAAAGCTTTTGAAAATCTGCTTGAAGCAATAGGCCGTACGCCCTTGGTAAAATTACAGAAGATACCAAAAGATGCCGGAATAAACGCCACGATTTATGCAAAGCTCGATTATCTTAACCCTTCAGGAAGCTTGAAAGACAGAGTTTATTACAGAATGATAACAGAAGCAATAAAGAGAGGAGATCTCAAGCCCGGAATGGAAATCGTGGAAGTTAGTACAGGAAACGCAGGTATTGCTTGTACATGGGTAGGAACCCTTCTGGGCTATAAAGTAACTATTGTAATGCCTGCCGGAATGTCTGAAGAAAGGAAGAAACTCATAAGAGCATTGGGTGGCAACATAGTAGAAACACCGGGAGCAGAAAGCGACGCAGACATATCATACGAAGTAGCTATGAAGATGTACAAAGAACATCCAGAAAAATATTGGTTCCCGGATCAGTACTCTAATCCGGACGCAATAGCGGCACATCATGATACTACAGGTGCTGAAATATGGGAACAGACAGGAGGAAAGGTTGACGCCCTCGTGTTGACACAGGGTACAGGCGGCACTCTTACTGGTGCAGGCAAATATTTGAGGGAGAAGAATCCAAAAGTGAAACTATATGCGGTTGAACCTACAGAAGCACCTATGCTTTCCAAGAGAAAGTGGGGAAGTCATAAGATCGAAGGCATAGGAGATGGATTTGTGCCAAGAAACTTAGACGTCAGCATGCTTGATGGTGTGGTTACCGTAAGCTCAAATGATTCAATATATTATGCTAAGCAGCTAATGCTGAAGGAAAAAATACTCGCTGGAATTTCATCCGGGGCTAACGTTGCTGCTGCTATAAAAGTAGCTAAAAAGCATCCAGAATTAAAACACATAGTTGTCATGATGAACGACTCTGCCATGAGGTATTTCACAACAGAGCTATTTGATGTCAAAAAGGTAGTAGAAATTCCTGAAAGAGAGCATCCAATGGACGAGTACACTAAGGAACAGCTAGATAAATACCAGTCAAAGTGGGAAATAATCGAATAAACGGTAAAAATTTTTAGGATATATTTATTTTTGTTTTCTTTTCACGTTTTTTAGGTATTTCTACGATAAGTACCCCATTTTTAAACGTAGCTTTAACAGTTTCAGGGTCTATTTTTACTGGGAGAGATATTTTTTTCCTGAACTTGTTAACCTCAACCTTCCTTCCAAAGCCTTCAAATGATGACCAGTAAACTTTTCTGTTCATCGTTGCTATTATCTCAAGTTCGTTTTCTTTTGCGTATATTTCTATCTGGTTCTTATCTGTAATAAATGGCAAGTCCATCGTTATTATGTAGCTATCAGATGTTTCGTAAATTTCGCTTAAAGGTTCTACGTTGTCTATCATTTTAATCACCTGTACATGGAAGGTACTGCTTCCATTTTATTCTGAGTAGCCTTTGCTGACAGATCTTTCAGGTTAAGCCTTATTTCATCGGCTTTCTCGAGCAGTTCTTGAACATCAATCTTCATATCAAGCAATTTTGAAAGCGCTTCTAATGCTGAAGCTGCGGCTCCTGGATCAGGATATGTCGGAAAACTTTCAGCGATTATTGCATAAGCATCTATGTTTCTATCTTTGAGCAGAGATAATAGCTCAGCAAAAATTCCCGCTAAATAACCTTCTTCAAGCGGCTTTATTCCTTTTTCTTTTAGAATTTCCAGTCCTTTTTCTGAATTTGAGACGCCAACGACTTCGGGCTTTTGGATTTCTATTCTCCTTTGAGTTGGATAGCCGTTTATCGAGACAGCAAATGATACTCTTTTCTCGTAAAGCCAATCTGCTATTGTTCTTGACAGGTTCTTAACAATGGATGCAGGCACTGGCACTTCTGAAGTTATTATCAGAAGTTTGCCGTCAGAATAGGCCGCCATGGGTTCTTGAATAATACCCATCTTTACGCTCTGGATAGGCGGCAGAGCAACGCTTTTAAAGTAAGCTACGGGCTTCATATGCATTTTTTCTATCAGATGAAAAGAGGAGATAACGCCAACCAGGCCAATGTCTGGAAGTCCCTCGATAGCTATAAGGTTTGGAGGAAGAGGTTCAAGCTCCACTACATCTACATCGTAATATTCAAGATGCACAACCATATGTTAATTATTTATTGGCTAAAATTTAAGCTTTTAATTTTTCCATTATGCTCATTGAACTTTAAGATCTGGATTTAAGATTTAAGACTTTACAAAACGAACGAAAGCCTCGCCTCTTCTAGAGGCGGGGATGCTGAACTATTCCGTCTTTGCTAACGTGTTTTCTCATGAAAAAGGCTAAAGTATTTATATACTTTAATTAGGATAAAATAACAGAAAGCATGCGACGGTCAAATACAGTTCGCCTCATTGCAGGAAAGAAAACAAAAGCTAAACTAACGGTTCTCGGAAAGGCATTCGTTGATTGCTCTAAGGCTTGAGCAATACAAAAAGCACGAGCCCGTAGATTTCGCAAAAACAGAAAAAGTCGTTTATGAAAAATACAAATCAGTATTGCACGGGGCAAACGTGGAGCAAATAACACGAAAGAACATGGGAGCATGGAAATCCTTCTTCACACTAAGTAAAATGAAGAAAGAAGGAGAATTGCCTAAGTGGATGAAGCCAAAGCCTCCTCACAAAAAGAGAGATGATTTGTTTTTGTTGATAAGAAATGACAGGTACAGGATTGAAGGAAACGAAATATTCCTCATGGATTTCAAGCTGAGGCTAAAGTTCAAGGGAAAGCTCAAGTGGGTAGGCAAGCAGGGAACCCTTGAAATATTCTATGATAACGTTAGAAGAAAGTGGTACGCAAGAATTCCTATGAGTGTAAAAGTAGATAATAAACCAAAAGGCAAAATGAAAGCTGGCATCGATCTAGGCGTTGTAAACCTTGCAACCGTTGCTGTTCAAGACGGCTCGTGGATGCTCTTTAAAGGCGGTTCAGTGCTTTCAGAATTTAAGAAGATAACAAAGCGCATTTCAATAGAAGAAAAGAGGCTTTCAAGGCATGGCTTGAAAACTAGCAAGAAGCTTGAAATGTTATACAAAAAGCGTTCTCTTTTGCTAAAGAATGCAAGAGAAGGACTAGCAAGGGAAATCGTAGAATCCCTTTATGACAAAGGTGTAGGGGAAATATACATCGGCTACCCAAAGGGCATAGCTCAGGACAAAGGAAACGAAAGGAATTCAAACTTTTGGAGCTATCTTGCAATAATAAAGCGAATCAAGGACATAGCACAAGAATACGGAATAAAGGTAAAGCTCGTGGATGAAGAAAAACCTCTAAGAAGTGTTCCCTGTGTGGGGAAATTCACGAAAACGGAAGGATTAAAAGAGGCTTGTTCAAGTGTCCTCACACAGAGAAAGTAATAAACGCTGATCTGAACGGGACAATAAACATTCTACATATCCCCGAGTCCGTTAAGGATAGGGGTAAGTGGCTGAAGGCACAGCCCGTGGTCTACCGCTGGACGAACAGAGCGGGGTGGGTGCGATTCGCACCTGCTAGCTATGAAGCGATGAAGATGAAGGCGGTAAACCACGAACCTATGATCCGCCTTAAAGGGCTAGTTTTTCTTTAAGGCGGGGAGGATGTCAACGCAGGATAGCTATTAAAAAAGCAAACATTAGAACACTTACCAAAATCCAGTCAACAGGCTTCATCTTAAAATCATGAAAGTATGTCCTTTTTTTGTTAGCCCTAAAACCCCTTATGTCTGCAGATAAAGCAATGTTTTGGGAAGACCTCAGAACATCTATTACAAAATCCGCTATTATAATTCCAGTGCTGTAAACATAGATCCATAGCCTTTTTAAAAAAGATCTAAATGGCAAAAAGTTAAGCCCGCCTATAAAACCTCTGCTTCTTAAAACTTCGGTTAATGATGAAAAAGCATCTAAAACCTTTGGTATCGATATCAGCGCAATAGTCATGGCAAAAGCAAGCTCATAAGGAATCTTAGATTTAACCATGCTTGTAAGTAAATCAGATGGCGATGACGTAAAAACAAGAATGAAAACTGAGGCCACTTCAAGAGCTGCTGGTACAGATATCATCAATCCAAATAATAAACCAATCAAAGAAATACCCCTTATGCCCATTGAAGATGGTATTAAAGCGATTAAAAGCTGTCCTTTCAGTCTTCTGAACCCGGAAAACGTTATGCTGTCTCCCCAAGCCGAAGGTATTACTATAGATAGCATTAAAAGAATTACAAACCTTAGGTTTTTTGCGGGATTTGTCATGAACAGATAAAGAAACAAGGTAAACGCTAGCAGAATTACCCCTACATAAAATCCAAATGCGCTGGCGAGCGCCGGGATTGCTATAGCATAGAGAAGCTTAACTCGCGGATCCAGCTTGTAAAGGAATGTTCTACCTTCCGAATAAGCGAATATTGACGCATAGCCTTTAAATCCTATGGCTTTCCATAAAATAACGAAAGCTATAATCGGTCCAATTAAAATTAGAATTATTGCAATCATTGTTGATAAGATAATTGGTAAATGAATCAATAGCACTTATATGTCGCCTCTGTTTGCGATTTTTATTATAATAAAAACTCGCTTAAAAATAATTCTATGCCCACGATGTTAGCCAAATAAGCTCACCTCCTAAGGTATCATTTTTGTGCCTTTATGAAACCTGAACAAATTATAAAAAGTTAAGAAGAGATTTGGCATTGAGTTCAAAGCGTGTATGTGAAGCTTTTTAGCGTTAATGTTAAGGTAGCGGAAATTCCTTCCGCAAGATTCAATTAAAACTTTTTTCTGATAAAATGGACGACAAACCTCGCCCTTTAGGGCGTGAAGGAGGTCAGTTATGACAAATTATTATCTTAACTTTTATCACGATACAAGTACTAGCAAAAGAAAGAGATAAATTTATAAGCAGTTACCATATATTCATCATGGTTTTGGAGGTGAAATTGTAAAAATGGCTGATGCTACTGCTATTCCAGCGGTTACTTCAACAGGGCAACCGGTACTTATCCTTAAAGAAGGAACAACAGAGAGAAAAGGAAAGGAAGCGCAGAGAAACAATTTCGAGGCGGTTAAAATAGTTAAAGATATAGTAAAAACTTCTTTGGGGCCAAAAGGAATGGATAAAATGCTCGTGGACAGTCTGGGGGATGTAACTGTAACAAACGATGGAGCAACAATATTAAAAGAAATGGACATCCAGCATCCGGCGGCAAAAATGATGGTAGAAATAGCAAAGGCTACCGATAACGAAGTAGGAGACGGCACTACATCAACTGTTGTTCTGGCAGGCTATCTAATAGAAAAGGCGGAAGAGCTTATCGACAAAGGTATCCATCCAACTATAATAATAGATGGTTATATGAAAGCATCTCAGGAAGCCCTAAAAATTCTCAAAAACGTGGCAGAAAATGTAAATCCTGATGATAAAGAGATTTTAAAGAAAATAGCAAAAACTACGCTTTCAACAAAGATGGTTTCTAGCGAAGCAGAATACTTGGCTGATCTTGTTGTTAATGCAGTTTTGCAGGTTGCAGATAAGGTTAATGGAGGGTATAAAGTAGATATAGAAAACGTTAAGGTGGAGAAAAAACCTGGAGCTTCTATTACAAACACACAGCTCATAAAAGGCGTTGTAATTGACAAAGAAGTCGTTCACGCAAGCATGCCAAAGTCAGTGAGAAACGCAAAGATTGCTTTGCTTAACGCTCCTCTTGAAATAGAAAAGACAGAGATAGACGCAAAGATAAATATAACCGATCCAGAACAGATGAAGGCGTTCTTGGATGAAGAAACGAAGATACTAAAGCAGATGGTTGAAAAGATAAAATCGGTAGGAGCAAACGTTGTTCTATGCCAGAAAGGAATTGACGACATGGCACAGCATTACCTTGCTAAGGAAGGAATCCTTGCCGTAAGAAGAATCAAGATGAGCGACATGGATAAGCTATCAAGAGCTACAGGAGGTAGAATAGTTACCAACATTGATGATCTGTCATCAGAAGATCTAGGATATGCAGAGCTTGTTGAAGAAAGAAAGATAGAAGAGGATAAGTGGGTGTTTGTAGAAGGATGCAAGAATCCAAAGGCGGTAAGCATCCTTATCAGGGGTGGCGCTCAGAGAGTTGTAGATGAAGCTGAAAGATCTATTCACGATGCTCTAATGACAGTCAAGGACGTTCTAGAAAGACCTTTAATAGTTGCCGGCGGAGGATCAGCTGAGATAGAAGTTGCAACACAATTAAGGAAGTGGGCTCAGACTCTTGAAGGAAGAGTTCAGCTCGCAGCCCTTGCATTTACAGAGGCACTTGAAAACCTTGCGCTAACGCTTGCAGAGAATGCAGGTTTAGAACCGCTTGACATTTTACCTGAATTACAGGCAGCTCATCAGAAGGGCGATAAATGGGCAGGAATCAACGTGTTGAAGGGAAAAGTAGAAAACATGATGCAGAACAACGTAATAGAGCCTGAAATAGTTAAAGAACAGATAATAAAGGCCGCGACAGAAGCCGCTAGCATGATAATAAAAATAGACGATCTTATAGCTGCAAGCAAACCCTCCGAAAAAGAAACGCCAAAACCTTCTTCTGAATAAATTTATAAAGAATAAATCTTTTTTATAGTTTCTTTACCAAATTTTTCTTTTATGCTGTTGCTGATTCCTATGAAATTTTTTTCATAAACTTTCAGCATCTCTATAAAATTAACTGCGTTTTCATCTGAAAATTTTGAAAGCTCATACATATTTGTCATATATATTAATTTATTGGAAAACGCATCAAAGTTGCCAGGATTTTCTACGTTGTACTTTTTTGAAAGATACATAGCGGCTTCTTGAAGGTCTTTACACTTTACTTTTTGTTTTAGATAAAGAGATTCGGAAAACGGATTTTGCCCTGCAAGAGCGCAAACTTTGTAATTATGAAGGTCTATAAGAGCTTGAGTCGCTAGATTATAACCAGCGTGTTTGATTATTTCTGTTATTTCTGTTTTTTCAAATGCAAATTCTAGCAAGCCTATATCTTTAGTATTTTGCCATATTTCCATTGGAAACTTGATCTGTAAATCAAGCGTATAGTTGCCCAGTTTTATTTTGTTGAGGTCGTTGGCGTTTTCTACCTTTTTTAAAGCATCCTCAACGAGAGGCTTTGCCTCATACGTGTAATAATGAGGACTGTGCCCAGTTATGCTTTTTAAAACAGCGTTTTTTAAATTTTCTAGCGCTAGAGCGTTAAGCTCTCCTAAAGCTTTAGGTGTTTCTTTTGAAAGTTCATAAGCAAATCTACCTACCAGTTCTTTAAAGTATTCTTCGATCGTGCTTGCCTGTATAGGATAGTTTATTTTTCTGGCAATTCTATCTAGCAGTTCCTTTTCACTTCCTAATTCAACATATCTTTCAGTTTCGCTTAAAGAAGGCAGTTTAGAAAGAAAAGCCCTTGACCTAGAAATAGCATAAAGGACGTTACCCTTCAATTTTCTTCTCTAACTCTTGTTTAACCGCATCTTTTAAAATTTCCCAGTTGTTTTTAAACACTGATTCTATATGTTGTACCTCTGTTTCATACTTTTTTCTTATATCTTCACACTCTTTTTCTATTACAGGTTTCGATTCTTCTATTATCCTTTTTGCTTCAGCTTTTTTAACATCAAGGTACTTACTTTTCGCATCATCGCCAAGTTTTTTAGCATAATTTTTTAGTTCATCAGCATATATGGCTGTATTGTTCTGTAGTTCATCTAATCTCCGATTAACCTCTTTAACATAATTTAAAAGTTCATCAGCCTGCATCATGTTAGTTATCTATTAAATGATATAAATTTATTATGCTCCCAGTAATTAAAATATACTTATGCCACTGGAGCGCGAGGTAAAGCTCAAGGTTCCAGAAAATGTTGATTTAGAAAGTTTTCTGTTAAGAAACGGGGGATTTATCTTAAAGAAAGAAAAACAGATAGACATTTATTTGGACTTTGATGATTTTAAAATTAAAAAATCGGGTTCAGCGCTTAGAATAAGATTTTCAGGCTACGATTGTTTTTTGACGTTTAAAGGTCCTCAGATAGAGGACATTGTTAAAAACAGAGAGGAATATGAAGTTAAGGTTTCTGATGGTGAACAGTTGCTTAAAATTCTAAAATTTATGGGACTTAATGAGAAGCTTAGAATAGCAAAAGAAAGAGTAACTATCAGATATGAAGATTTAAGCTTTGAAATTGACACGGTTGAGAGGCTCGGAAAATTTGTAGAGATTGAGATTAAATCCGATGAGGAGATACAAAAAGTAAAAACGATAATTGAAAAAGCAGGTATCACGTGGAACCCAATATTAAAGAGTTATGCCGATCTTATCTCAGAAAAATAATATTTAAAGTTTGTTAGAAATGTTTATATATATGGTATATACATATTTTTGTGAGGCAATTTTAATATGTCGTACAAAAGGGTTTCTCCGTCAGACATAGATAATATTGATAGATGTCCAAGGTGTGGTTCAAAGGATTTGCTTATGGATGTCAACACCGGAGAAATAATTTGCGCAAACTGCGGATATGTTATAAAAGAAAAGGTAGAAGATCTGAAGCCTGAATGGAGAGCTTTTTCAAAAGAGGAAAAAGAGGACAGGAGTAGAGCAGGAATACCTTTATCGATAGCCATGCACGACATGGGACTTTCAACGGTAATGGATCAGTCAGATAAAGACGCTTCTGGTAAATCGCTCACAGGGTTTAACAAGAGCACCTTTGACAGGCTAAGGATGTGGGACAGCAGGAGCCAGATCCACGAACCTGCAGAAAGAAACCTAAGGCAGGCATTTAATGAGCTTGACAGGCTAGCTGATAAACTCAGCGTTTCAGAGAACGTTGTTGAAAGGGCAGCATATATATACAGAAAGGCGCTTGAGAAAGGCCTGGTAAGAGGAAGAAGCATAAGTGCTCTCATAGCGGCATCCCTTTACGCTGCATGCAGAGCCCTTGAGATACCAAGGACATTAAAGGACATAGCAGCTGTCTCAAGTATCAAGAAAAAGGACATAGCAAGGTGCTACAGGCTAATCCTGAGAGAGCTTGATATCAAGATGCCGATAATAGACCCTATAAAATCTGTTAGCAGGATAGCAGCAAAAGCAGGACTCAGTGAGAAAACCACAAGAAAAGCTATCGAGATAATCAAAAAGGCCATGCAGTCCGGCATATCAGCTGGAAAAGATCCTATGGGTCTTGCAGCAGCAGCGCTTTATGTAGCATGCGTATTGGAAGGAGAAAACAAGACGCAAAAGGACATAGCAGAGGCTGCTGGGGTAACGGAAGTAACGATAAGAAACAGGTATAAGGGGCTCAAGGCAACGCTTAATTTGCCTGAACTCTGAAATTTTTATTAAGATTTCCAAAAAATTTAAATTTTTATTTTTATAATCCTCCTACTGTATGCAAAAATCTTTAAAAATAGACGAGAAAGATATTAAAATTTTAAGCGAACTTACTCGTGATGCAAGTCAAAGCATCCCTAAACTCAGCAAAAAGCTAAACCTTGATCCAAGCGTCGTATACTCAAGGATAAGAAGGCTCCAGAAGCTGGGTTATATACAGGGTTTTACAACGGTTGTAAACGAAGAACTGCTAGGATGGAAAGTTTTAGCCATAATAGGAATTAACGCTGAGTCAAAGAAAAGAGATCTTGTTTATGAGACGCTATATAAGATGCCAGAAGTCAGAACAGTGATAGAAGTTACAGGAAGATATGACTTTCTGGTTTTTCTTAAAGCAAAGTCAATAGAGGACCTCCATTCGCTTATAACAGATAAAGTAGGGGCTATCGACGGTGTTACGTACACAGAAACGTTTATTTCGTTAAGATCGAAAGCTAAGACTTTTGAGCTGCTGATATAAAAGCTGATGAAAGGACACCTTTTAATAAAGTCAAAAAGCAAAGAGGAGGCTTCGTGTTTAAGCAGATTTCTTAAAGACAAGAGCAACATTTCTGATAATTATTTGATTATTGCTCCTGATGACCTTAACTCTATCGAGGAATACAGAAATCTTTGTGGCGTTGAAAAATTATATTTTACATTTAGATTTGTTTCTACTAAAGATTTAGCTCTTCACATAGAAAAAAACAGAAAAGGAAAGGTAATTAATTTTGTTCTAGAAGGCGGTTCTCAAAAGGATCTTTATCAGTTGATAGACGATTTTTTGCACGCTTCTAAAAATGGGCGAATTAGCGAAGTAGAACCTGAAGAAGTTTATAAAATAATTAAAGTCGGAGAATTTTTTCATTTGGTTCTGCATGAATCGGAAGGACCAGGCGGAATATGCGTAAACGATGGAGAAGCCACAGTTTTTGTTGACGGCAGCTACGAAAGCTATGTTCTGGCGTATAAATTTCTTCGTTACGGAAAAAACGTTACAATAATTATACCATATAACAAGGATAAAAACGCTTTAAAAACTGTTGTAACGTCTTTGTATAAGATTTTAAAAAGCTGTAAAAACAGGGCGGTCAATCTATACATCTTTGGCTTAAATAATGGGGCCGATAGCTCTAGTAAAGTCAGCTTCCCTTTACCAATATTTTTACCAAAAGGAAACATTTACAACGAGAAAGTTGTGAGCATTCCAGCTGAGCTGTTAAGAGATTTTAAAATTCCCGTAGCAGTAAAAGATGTTAACACAATAATAAATTATAATAAGTTTTTAAATTTTAATTTTAAAGAACTGGTTCAAATAACAGATCTTCAAAACAAATCTTATCATGAAGCTTTGGACGCTATATTAAGAAGCATTTGATCAGCAATCTTTAAAAAGAGTCTTAAAATCGTCTGAGAAAAGTTTATATAGGATGTTAGATCCAATTAAATACGAATGAACACAAAATATTTGTATTTGTTCATGGCATTAATTGCCCTAGGATTTTCAGTAAGCCCTGCAGTTGCGCAGTCTCCAATGCTGGCTCCTACACAGGTACATACTCATGGACCTTTGATAAATACACTGGTTTTTAACGTATATACAAGCGACCAAAACGCATTTCTGGCTTTAACATCAGGGCAGATTCAGGCTATGGAGTGGACCTTAACTCCAAGCATGTATATCACAGCGCAAGCAACTAACAACGTATACACAAACCTTACTTTATCTTATGCATTTGACGGTATAGCTTTCAACTACCTGATGTATCCTTACAGCAATGTTAACTTTAGAAGGGCAATAGCTGACCTGGTAGATTACTCATACCTTCAATCTCTTTATGGTGTTGAAGCGGTTGCTGAGCCTTATATATACGAGCCAACCCTCTTCTCTCCACCTTATGCTAGTACATACTGGTACGATCCTCAACTACCATATCCGTATAAATACAGTCCAACAAATGCTATGCAAGAACTGCTTAAGGTACCGGGAATATCGTATAACAACGTAACGGGACAATGGACGTTATACGGAAAGCCTTTCTCGCCCGTTCTTTACTACAGGTCAGATGATCCGCTAAGGACCGATCTGGCTGAACAGCTGGCAAGCGCCGCAAAGCAGATAAATCTCACGATAACGCTGAAACCAATTACAGGCATTACAGCTTCATCAATAATATATTCTCCAGCAGCTTCAGTGGTTATAGCACCCGGTACGATGCTAGCAAACTTTTCAACAACACCGCCACAATATAACATGACTCTTGCCAATCAAACTGATACATGGGGAATGTACACTTTTGGCTGGATAGTGTCATGGGAGCCAAACTATCCATGGTTCTTCTTTAACAGCCAGCTAGCAGGCATAGTAGATTTTGGCAACTTCTTTAATGAAAGCATGGATTACTGGACTGACGTTTTGTATTGGGCCGCAACAAACATTTCAACAGCACAGCACGCTGCGTGGATGTTCCAGAAGATATTCTATCAGCAACTACCTTATGTCGTAGCCCTCTGGTCCAACCAGATATACGCTGATTACGTTAAAGGGTGGACAGGGTTCGCCCAGATACCAACAAATGGGCCTAACGAAGAAACAGGACTTTACTACACTTCTCTAAACGTTCATCCGTCGAACGCTCCTTATGGTGGTACATACACAGAAGCTCTACACTCTGCTCCTACCTCATTGAACCCGCTTTATGTTACTAACTGGGTTTGGCAAGTAGATGTCTGGCAGGAGGTATATGATACTCCAATAGGCACACCTCCGTGGGGAGTAACCAGCGGAGCGCTCATGCCATGGATGGGAACGTATAACGTGCAAACAGACGTAACAGCTCCTATCGGAAATGGGTCAGGATGGTGGAACCCGTTCAACGCATCAAAGATAGTAAATGGAGAAATAATAACCATAAACTTCTGGAAGAACGATACATGGCAAGACGGGGTTCCTCTTAACGCATATGACTACAACTTCTCGCTCTACTACTGGAACGTACAGGGCCTATCAGGCGCATCTACTCCTGATGCATATGCTTCAACTCCACCCTATGGTTTGCTGGCAACTTACATACCTCCGAACAATCCGTATGAGATACAGATGTACGTTAACTCAACAAACTTATGGAACATATACACTCTTAACATACCAGTAATTCCAATGCATATATTCAAATACTTTAGTCCTTCTGTAACAGCTTCATCAACTGGTGCTATGGACATAACGGTTCCGTTGAACCAGATATCAGGCTTATCTTCATACCTTGCAAGCCCCAATGAACATTTGCCTCAGTGGATGTACTGGTTGCCAAACCTTGAAGTTGGAAGCGGACCATTCGTATTCCAGTCATGGAACAAAGTTACGAATGTGATAACTCTAACAAGAAACCCCAACTACTACAGGAGCGCATGGTGGGCATGGATGACGACTGAACCTCAGGGAACGAGCGCACCGTTCAAGGTGAACATAATGGAAGAAATATATAACCCGACTTCGAGCACATTTGAAGGAGTTGCAGCGGGTAGCACAGGTTACATACCCATAACCAACGCAACAGGTGTAGTTGAGGTCATCAACCCAGCATCAGGACAAGTGTATGAAAGCGAACCGCTAACATCCGTTGGCAATGGATCATATACAGCTACGATTCCAACATCAAACCTGGCCCCAGGAACTTATGAGCTTATGGTGAATGCTTCATACACATCTTTCGGGCATAACAGAGTATGGTACAGCTACAGCGGGCTCACTGTATCTTCATTGACAGCAACCGTTACGTACAAAGTTGTTTCATCTACAGGAACACCAATATCTGGAGCAACAGTTAAAATAGACGGTGAAACGGCTCTTACAAACTCTTCAGGAATAGCTGTCTTACCTAATGTGCCTTTGGGTACTCAGACTGTAACTGTAACGGCACCAGGTTATCAGAATTACACAACAACGCTCCCAGTTTCATCTACGACTACAGTACAGAGCGTAACGCTCTCAACTGTAACAACACCACCACCGCCACCACCGCCTCCACCAGCACCAAACTATACAGGTTATTACATAGCCGCTGTAGTAATAATCATAATAGTGATCGTAGTGGCTGTCTGGGCTTTAAGAAGAAAGTAATCAGCATAAAACATTTAAATATTTTTTTGTACTCTATTTGATGGGATGGGTATTAAAGCTTATCTTGCCAAGAAGGTTATTGGTATTATTATAACTATGTGGGTTATAGCAACAATAAACTTCTTTCTATTTCAGGTTATGCCGTTTACGCTTCTTGGCATAAATCCAGAACAGTGGTTTGTGCCTATAGTGGGAACGCAGCACAACCTTCAATACATAGAGAAGATCAGAGAAACAGTAATAGCAGAGTTGGGTTTTAACAAACCGCTTGACATAAGATATTTAATTTACCTTAAGGCCATGTTTACGTTTAATTTTGGGTATAACGTTGGAAGCATTTTAAGCGGGCCTGTGATATCCACTATAGGCAGGTATGCCCCATATACAGTTCTTTTGTTAGGTGGGTCAACAATAGTGGCTTTCTTTATAAGTTTATACCTTGGAGTCTTTTCCGCTCATAAAAGGGGAACGCCAGTTGATCAGGTTTCGTTCATGACATTACTTTTCTTTTACGCTATGCCATCTTTCTGGATAGGAAGTTTGCTGATTTTAATATTCGCCTTTTATTTAAAAATAGCGCCGCCAAATGCGGCAGCATATTTTAGTTCATTTCACGGTATAGCATATTATATAGCTGTTTTAAGAGCAATGGTACTTCCTTTTACTTCGCTTACGCTCATAAGCATAGGAGGATTTTATCTTATACAGAGGTCTACAGCAATAGACATAATAAATGAAGATTTTGTAACAGTGCTCAAAGCTAAAGGGCTTAAAAACAGATCAATATTATACAAACATGTGCTCAGAAATGCAATTTTACCTACATTGACCATATTTGCGATTTCTATGGGATTTGTTCTTTCTGGCGCAGTGATAACAGAAACAATATTTGGGTGGCCCGGTTTGGGATACTGGACTTACATGGCAATAGTAACAGAAGATTTTCCCCTAGAACAGGCTATATTCTTTATAATTTCATTGATGGTGGTTCTGGCAAACTTTATAGCTGATATCTCATATGGTTTGCTGGATCCTAGAATAAGGAGGGGTTAAATTTGTCATACAAAAATCAGCTTAAGCTTTTTGTAAAAAACAGGATGGGCATGGCTGGAGCTTTTATAATAATATTCTTCACGCTGATGGCAGTTTTTGCTCCTTTTCTTACGTCAAACTCTCCTTCACAAACTTTTGTAGCCGGCCCATGGGCTGTACCAAGCTGGGCCACAATCATACCATTGTACAGTAACCTTCCCCCTAACATTCAAGCGGTATCTAATAATTTTAACCTCTGGAAGATAAACGTTTACAAAAGCGCAAACTATTCGGTTCAAGAAACAACATTACCATCTAATTTAGTAAGCATGACAAGGTATACAACAGCAGAAGCTCAGGTACTTACAGTTTCATCAAAAGTTCCTGCAGGTATGAGCGAAGTGCCGGTGTTGAACATGACGTATGCTTTCAACTATCAGTATAAACCTTCATATAAATTCGCCTTTGGAACTCTTATATATCCAATAAAAGCTTCGAACATTTCCGATCTCTACGTCAAGTTTACGTTGATTGCTCCAGATGGAAAAGTTTACAAGCTTACTTCATATACTTATGTAGCTTCTTCTCCAGTAGTCATAGACAGCCTTGATAACGGGTTAAAGATGAACGCGTGGAATGCCATTTACATGGCTTCCGATACCACACCAGTTGTTCTTTCTGCTTTTGGTCCCTCAGGACTAACGTTAAGCATGCCATCGATGATAATTTTGAATCAAAAGGGAACTTACAGACTGAACGTACAGGTTATCGCTTTCGAGTCGCCACAGCCTGGTTATGTAAAGTTCTCGCTTGCAGATCCTTATTTTTTTATATATGGCAGGCAGTACGGGCTTCTGGGAACTGACAACAACGGAAGGGATCTCTGGTCACAGTTCGTCTGGGGGTCCAGAGTATCAATAGAGGTCGGGCTTTTAGCCTCAGTTTTTTCTGTAGCTCTAGGGTTGATAATAGGGCTGATAGCCGGTATGTTTGGTGGAGTTATCGAAGAATTAACGATGAGGGTAACAGATGTGTTTCTGGTCATACCGTTTTTACCGCTTGCAATAGTCGTTCTGTTTCTTTTAACTCAGAACGCATTTTTAGCAAAGAGCCTTTATTTCTGGCTAGTTGTTCTTTTTGCTATCCTTTCCTGGCCTTCTATAGCAAGGGTCATCAGATCTCAGGTGCTTTCTCTTAAAGAGAGAGGTTATATAGAAGCTTCTAGGGCATTGGGAGCAGGAAACTGGCACATAATAAGAAAACACATAATTCCAAACGTAATGGGGCTGGTTTATGCAAACCTTGCTTTGAGCGTTCCGGGATTTATACTTACAGAAGCAGCGCTTGATTTTCTGTTCCCTGGAGCATCCACCACTCCAACTTGGGGTAGAATGTTATCCAAAGCCTATGATCATGCCGCATCAGCGGTATCGTTCCAGTTTGGATGGTGGTGGTTCATATTCCCAGGCCTTGCAATAGTTCTGCTCTCTCTTGCGTTCGTTATGGTTGGGTATGCGCTTGATGAAATATTCAATCCCAGGCTGAGGGGACAATGAAAACAAAAACCATAGTAGGCTTAACGCTGATAATAGTTTTGATAATTGCGGTCAGCGGGTTATATTTATACGCCGAAAGGACTCATAGCCAGAAGCTTGTTGGTTCTACTTTTTACTACGAATATATCATTTCTATACCAAATAACGGGACCTATGTAAACATGATAAAAATTCATGTGATATCCGTCAAAGGAAACAGCGTTATTTTTAATTATCTGATAATCCCTTTGAACGGCACAGTTAAAAATAAGTACAGCAATCAATCGTTCATCCCAATATTTGACCCTACAAACAACATGACTTATTTTAAATCAGGATCGTTTGGTATGCCCCTTTTTATCAACTCCTCGGTCAAAAACGCTTCAGGTTCTACTTATATAGAGTTTCAGGGAAACCAAAGCGTTTATATAAAATATTCTGTACTGAGGTCATCAGAAATTAACGTTAGCCTTACTTTGGTACCTTATTTATACTCCTATAATTTAGGAGCTTCATACTGGAACCTGGTTTATGATGGATCTTACGGTTATTTAATATATGCAAAAGGAGGCCTCGTAGGTTCAAATTATGTTAGTTTTGAGTACAAGTTGGTGAATTCAAGTGTCTGAAGTCCTGAAAGTTGAAGGTTTAAAAATGTATTACAGAATGGGCCAGACATACGTAAAGGCAGTGGATGATATATCGTTTGAAGTTCAGAAAGGCAAGTGTTTGGGTTTAGCTGGAGAATCTGGCAGCGGAAAGACAAGCATAGCTACAACAATAATGAGAATTTTACCAAAGAATGGGCAGATAATTTCAGGTAACATATATTTGGACGGGCAGGATGTGATGAAGCTGAGCGATGAAGAATTTAGAAAAATAAGATGGGTTAAGGTGGCGATGGTACCTCAGGCATCTATGAACGCGTTTGATCCCGTGTTTACCATTGGCGACCAGATAATGGAAGCTATTTTGACACACAAAAGCGTGACAAAAGATGAGGCAATGTCTAGAGTAAAGGAACTTTTCCAATTAGTTGGAATAGATCCTTCCAGAATTAACAACTACCCGCACGAGTTTTCAGGAGGTATGAAACAGAGGGCAGCCATAGCTATGGCCCTGGCAAACAATCCCGACATAATTATACTGGATGAGCCGACAACTGCTCTGGACGTAATAGTTCAAGCACAGGTTTTAAGCCTTCTTAGAAACCTTAAACAAAAGCTAAACATAAGCATGATCTTAATAACTCATGATCTTTCGATAATAGCTGATATATGTGATTCTGTTGCCGTTATATATGCAGGGAAAATAGTCGAGTACGGCGATATATACAAAATCTACAAGAACCCCAGGCATCCGTACACTCAGGGTTTACTGGGCGCATTTCCAAACATAAAGGCAAAGAAACAGAAGCTTATAGGAATACAAGGAGCTCCACCCAACCTAGCCAACCCTCCTTCTGGCTGCAGGTTTCATCCAAGATGTCCTTATGCTTTTGACAGGTGCAAGGTAGAAGAGCCAAAGCTAAAAGAAGTTGAGCCAGGACACGTTGTAGCGTGCCATCTTTATGATAAAGGTGATTAAAATGTCTGAACCACTTATAAAAGCTGTAAACATAAAAAAGTACTTTCCTGTAAGGATGAGCTTTACAGGATCACTGAAAGGTGAAAAGCAAAAATGGGTAAAGGCCGTAGACGATATCTCGATAGATATATATCCCAAAGAAATACTCGGGTTAGCTGGAGAATCTGGCAGCGGAAAGACCACTTTTGGCAGGACTCTTATAAGGCTGATAGAACCTACTGCTGGCTCAATGATTTATAAAGGCGTTGACATCTTTAAATTAAAGGGTTCGGAATTAAAAAATTACAGGAGAAAGTTGCAGATAATATTTCAGGACCCATACGACGCTATAAATCCAAGGCTTACCATAAGAGACGTCGTTGCTGAAGGATTGCTGGTGAACAAGCTTGTCAGCAAAGATAAAGTAGATGAAGCAGTTGCAGGCGCTTTGGAAGATGTCAAGCTGACACCTCCAGAAGAGTTCATCAACAGGTATCCTCATGAACTCAGCGGAGGACAGAGGCAAAGGGTAGCTATAGCCAGGGCTTTAGTATTAAGGCCGGATTTTATAGTTGCAGACGAGCCAGTGTCGATGCTGGACGTATCTATAAGGGCTGAGGTTCTTAATGTAATGCTTGATCTTAAGGAAAAATACGGCATTACCTTCCTGTTTATAACTCATGATCTTGCGCTGGCAAAACACATGAGCGACAGGATAGCAGTTATGTACTTAGGAAAGGTTGTTGAACTTTCAGACTCAGAGAAACTGATAGATAATCCTCTGCACCCATACACTCAAGCGCTTATAGCTGCAATACCAATTCCAGATCCCAGCGCCCATAAGGCAGAGGTAAAGATAAAGGGAGAAATACCAAGCCCAGTCAACCCTCCTTCTGGCTGCAGGTTTCATCCAAGATGTCCTTATGCTTTTGACAGGTGCAAGGTAGAAGAGCCAAAGCTAAAAGAAGTTGAGCCAGGACACTTTGTAGCGTGCCATCTTTATGATAAATCATAAAATAAATACTTACAGGGGCACGATTTTTTGAAAATTTACGTTGGTACTTCAGGTTATTCGTATTTCTGGAATGAAGGCAAACAGGATCTACTTGGGTGGTACGTTTCAAAAGGGTTTAAGACTGTAGAAATAAATTCAACTTTTTATTCTTTTCCGTCTTATGCGGCAATAAAAAGGTGGTCTAAAGTCGGTGAAGACTTTATATTTTCTGTAAAAGTAAACAGGATGATAACTCATTATACTAAGCTTGCAAACATTGATCTTTTTAAAAAATTTTATTCTAAGTTTGAACCTCTTTGGGGGAAAGTTAAGTTCTGGCTATTTCAGCTTTCGCCGTCTTTTTTATGCACGGACAAAAACGTTGAAAAGCTAGAGTCTTTTGTTAAACAACTATCGATTAAAGGTGTTCCTGTTTTAGAATTTAGAGATCCGTGCTGGTGGAAGGTTAAAAATTACATAATAAAATTAGGTTATATTTTTTGTTCAGTAAGCGCGCCTGGTTTTCCGGATGATATCGTTAACAGTCAGGGAATGATATACATGAGGTTCCATGGTATAGATGAATGGTATTCTTACGTTTACAGCGAAAAAGAACTCAAAAATTATTATGATAAAATAATAAACAGTAGAGCTGAAGAAGCGTATCTTTATTTTAACAATGATTTAGGAATGTTAGAAAACGCTTTATTTATGCAAAAGCTTAGCGAAAAAACATGAGAGCTTTTGTCAGCATAAACATAGAAAACAGCGAACTGATAAAGAAGATAAAAGATGTAGCGCATGAAGTTAGGAATGAAGAATACGGCATTAACATAACAAAAGATGAAAATCTGCACTTTACTCTAAAGTTTTTAGGAGAGATAAATGAAAATGAAAAAGAAGAGATAATTGATAACCTTTCTAAAATATCTTTAAAAAGCTTCAGCATTCGCTTAAGGGGACTCGGAGTTTTTCCAGATTTAAATTATATAAGGATAATCTGGATTGGTGCTGAATCGCAGGTACTGATGCAGCTTGCAGAAGAAGTTGATAAAAATACTGTCAGAATAAAAAGTGATGAAAAGTTTGTGCCCCATTTGACTATAGCGCGTGTGAAGTCTGTAAGAGATAAAGCTGGCTTGAGAGACAGAATAATCAGGTTTTCCAAAATAGATCTGGGAAGTTATGCAGTAGATAAATTTTATTTAATGGAAAGCAAACTGCTACCAAAAGGACCGATATATGAACCGTTAAAGGTTTTTAATCTTGCTTGAGCAAAAGCCTTTAAAGAAATTTTATTTTAGTATATAGTTGTGAAGGTCAAGGCCATAATAGCGGTAAAGGAAGGCATGGTAAACCAGGAAGTTTCTAGTATGCTCTCCATACTAAAGGAGTACTTTGAATTATTTAGCATGCAGGATCTGCCATATGTTAAAAAGGTTGATTCTTATAAAATAATAGAAAGTGAGAACATATCATCTGCAATTACGATAGGGGGCGATGGGACCCTCCTGGGGCTTTCAAGATATTTACCAGAATATGTAGAGGTTATAGGAATAAACATGGGAGGAAGAGGCGTACTGGCCCAGATAGAAAAAGACAATCTGGGAGGATTCATTGAATCTTACCTTTCCAAGGATTACATCATTGAAAAGAGAATGAGGTTAAAAGCAAAAATATCTGACCTGGAGACAGTTAACGTGTTAAATGAGTTTTATATACAGAGAGCAAATTTCAATCAAACCCCTTTATTCTCTATAAATGTGAAAGATGTCTTTAACATAAAAGAAAAGATGGATGGACTTATAATTTCTACTCCTTCTGGATCAACAGGATACAACTACTCAAACCGGGGACCCGTTGTTGAACAGGATCTAGAATTAATGATTCTTAATCCTGTAATGCCCTTAAAGGTTCTACCCGTGATAATAGTTAAACCGTGCGAGATAAATTTTCAAATCAGCTCTCACGCTTATATAATAGCTGATGGGCAGCTAAGGTATGAAGTTTTACCGGATGAAAGCATAACAGTCTACAAAGGGGATTATTTAAGTCTCGTAAAGCTTAAGTCGTCGAGCTCTCAAATACAGAAAATACTAAAATGATTGATAAGGATCTTCTGATAAAACAGGTCAAAACTCTTGGTGGAGTTGAATACCAGAACAAAAAAATATACATGCTCTGGACAAACGAATGCAAAGACCCTGTAAAATATCTGATAAGTTTTGATTCTGACGGCTTTTCTTCTACAGAAGAAATTTTAAGAGAAATAAAGTTCAAAACTGGAAGAGAAATTCCGGTTTTGATCGGGAAAAATAGCATAATAATAGGAAAAATCAGGGTTGAACTTAAAAACCTGGATAAGGGGATAAACGATGATTTTCTTAAAAAACTTCTAAAAGCAGCTGAAAAGTTTTAACCATTAAAGGGCTGTGGGACAAAATTGTTTTATGCATTAAGGTAAAAAGGTTATGCCACAACCTTATCGTGAACTGTTCATAGTCTACCCTGTCTTCCCTCCTCTGAGCTATGCCCCAGCCGAACATCCTCTTGTCTGCTAAAAATCCAGACTCTGAATAGCTCCTCTTATGATACTGCTCCAGGTAAGCCATCGTATTCTGCACAAAATCCTTCATGGTATCCTTCTACTTCTGTGAGCTGTTCAGTGTAGAATTCCTCTTTAGTATTATGTACACCTTACCGTTAAACTTGCCAACATAGATGGGATTAGAATAATACCTGTCAAGCCTGGCATTGTCAATGTCTACATCCATGTGCGAAATCATGGTCTTGTCATAGGCATCCTTGTATTCAGGTCCATAATGGCAAACATGTAGGCAAAGAGCTTTGCTTTTTTGTTTGGCCCAATGTTGCTCACCTTTGCCATATCCTCCAGCTTCTGCGCATAAGATTAATAGTTCTTCTTTATCGTGAGCGAATAGCCATTTACATCACTGCTGACGTCTGACTGTTTTATACCCTTCTTCTTTAACTTTATGGGTGTTAAGGTGGGCGAAAGTCCCTTTCCGTGAGCTGTAAATGGCCCTTTATAGAAAGTTTTTATCTGAATCGCTAAAGGAGATTTCTGTGCCTCCAAACCTAGAATGCCAAGATCAGGGAGAAGGGAGAGCAAATACTGCTCAGAATAAAGTTTCAGGATAGAACGTTTGAGCTGAAACTGGATAGGAGTAAGATCTCCAGGAAGGAGTTTGAACTTTTGCTCAGGCTTTTCCTTGAGGCAAAGTGGTTCACGAACTACTTCATAGCCAATGGGATAGCCAACTTGTCTCACAGGGATTATAAGGTTGATTCCGTTCCAGTTAAGGTTGTTGACACTTTCTAGGAGCGGGAGATCTGCATGCTATCATCACAGATGAAGCAGGTTTTGATCAAGCCTTGAAGAGGAAGGCTAACATCTCTGTTGAGGTAGTAGGTTAGTGAAGATAACCGGAATGTGCCCGAACTGTAAGTACGAGGTGAAGCTGAGCTTGTCGGACAGAGAGTTCACATGCCTCTTGTGCAACTCCACGTTTTACAGGGATGTGGCTTCAGCCTTGGTTATTCTGAAGGAGGGCTTTGCCTGTGGGACTCAGGCGAGACGGCCGTGGATGAAAACGCCTCTGCGATGGCGATATACCTCTTACGTATTTCCCAAGTAAGCTTATCGATGAACTGGGAAGCCACGCCCTTCGGGGGTAGTTCACGAATAACCTTATAAGCAAAAACTGGTTATATAATACCATGGACACATATAAAATAGAGTTTTTTACGTTTGAAGATCTGGTAAAGGACTTTCTTGCTTTGTCCAGTTTTCTGGGCAGAACTCCAGCGGTTGTTATTTACAGGTACAAGGATTATCTGTATACGTTGCATCCTTTCTATGAAGGTGTAGGAATACATTTTTGTAAAGATCCAGAAAAAACATATCCTTCCGGGGAATATATATTTGACACTTTAACTGAAAAGATAAAAAAGAAGCTAGACAAGAAAGAGCTTTCGGCCAACGAGGTCTTGATAATAATCATAGAACAGAAATATAACTCAATACTTGAGGGATCAGAATAGATAAAAAGTTATGCGGGGGGTGGGATTTGAACCCACGTACCCCAACGGGACTGCCGCCTCAGGGCAGCGCCATTGACCTGGCTAGGCGACCCCCGCAATAAAAACTACCAACAATACGGATTTAAGCGTTTTTATTTTTTAAGGAATTGTTAAAGCTTTGTAGTAACTAAAGTTTCTTTATCCGTAACAAAAACAGTGTGTTCAAACTGGCTAACTCTGGCACCGCCAGCTTCAATCAAGACATGGTAATCGTCAAGAATTCCTTCTTTTACCAGCTTGCCAAGGGTCTGTGTAGAACTTTTGCCGAATTCCTTCGCTATCCATCTAGATGCGAAAGGCAAAGTTTTGTATTTTTCCCAGATGAAGCTGACTATCTGTGCGGACGTTTCATCCCCTTTTAACCTTCTTGGTGAGACAAGCCTGTATATGTTACTGTGCTCACCGTCGACAACAAAGCCTATAGCGCTGCTTTCTACAAAGAAAGGTTCTATCGCGTAAGCGTTATTCTGTTCGAAATGACCTTTAATTGGAGAACTTATCATCGGTATTGATAGGCCAGCATGCAGCACATAACGTTCTAGCTTGTGTCCCATCAGGTTTTCAATAGTTTTAAAACCATAACTTTTTGCGTTCTTTTCTACAAATGCTCCGAATTCATAGAAATCAAGCCCGTTGCGAACTATTTTTAAAGATTTTTCAAGCGTCTCTTGGTTTGCCTTTACCATGCTAGAATCAACACCCGAAAAAGTTATAGTGATGGCTGTATCTGCAATGTAACCGTTAACGTGAACGCCAAGATCTACCTTTACTATTGCCCCCCTCTTGATCTTTTTGTCATCTTCAAACTTTGCCGTATAATGTGCCGCTTCTTCGTTCTGAGAAATATTAACAGGGAAAGCAGGGAATCCTCCCTGTTTTATTATAAAATCTTCAAGTTCTTCACAGATGTCAAGTATGTTTTTTTCCTCATAAACGATGTTAAATGCTTTTTTTAAAGCATCAGAAGCTATCTTTCCAGCCTTTAAGTAGTCTTCAATCATTTTGTTCTGCCAACCGGTTTATTTTATCCAGCAGCATAGATATTTCTATCGGAGGAATCAGCACAAGAACTATGTTTTCCACCTTTGCCATTTCAATCGCAAGTTTTTCTACGCTTTGAGTGCCGTGTATGGCTACAACCCTTGGTTTTAATGGTGATATTCTCACGGCTACCATTGGGCTTCTTCCCAGACCAACTTTTGTAAATATCAAAGCCCTCTCAGAGGATTTACCGAATATTCTATAAAACTGCTCCCCCTTTAGCGCTATAATAGCCTTTATGCTGTCCAGCACTGTATGTCCAAAAAGGTAATGATCTGTCATATCATCACCCGTAAGAATCTTGCCTTGAACGGCATCTATAAGGTCCATAACTTTGATCGGTTTTTTATAATCCTTTATGTCTATGATTCCGCCGTTCATAGTGCCCTGTTTGTCTTGATATATAGATAAAATTACAGAATCGGTTCCCCTGAGTTTTATCAAACCCTCTACATATTTTTTAATAAACCTTACACCAGCTTTCCTTCTTTTACCTTTTTCATAATCAGATATTACTGGGGGCGAGACTCCTATAGATTCAGCAAGCTCTTTCTGCTTTACATTGAGGTTTTCCCTAATTTTTTTCATCAAAAGACCAGGGTTTTCTGATAAAACTATTTTTCCTATAAGTTTGTATATCTCGTCGGTTTCCAATACTTTTTTTACAATTTGTATAAGATATAAATCTTTAGTGGACCGGGGGGGACTTGAACCCCCGACCTCCCGCGTGCGAGGCGGGCGTTCTACCCCTGAACTACCGGCCCTTAGGATACTTTAAAAAATTATTATTTAGATTTATCTGTAAAAAGCGAGTTAAAAAATATAGTCCCAGCTGGGTTTTATGCTCATAAAGTTATAAGGGAAAGTTTTTAAATTAATTACGTAAATACATGGAAGGCAAATGCCAGAGTTTGGATATTCGTTTATTCAATATAATGAGGTTTCGGACGTTAGGGGAAGCCTTAGGGAAGTTGATGTCAGCCCTAAGGAAGCTAGAGAAGTAGCTAATTATATAAAAGGGATGAGCCTGGACAGAGCTAAACAGGTTTTGCAGGAAGTAATCGAAAAAAGCAGGATGGTTCCGTTCAAAAGATACCACAGCAAGGTTGGTCATCATAACTTAGAAGGATTTTATGCGGGAAGGTATCCTGTTAAAGCAGCTAAATACTTCTTAAAGCTTTTAGAAAATTTAGAATCAAACGCTCTTTATAAAGGCCTTGACGTTAGTAGGCTCATAATAATTCACGCCTCAGCTTATCCAGGAAGGAAGCTCGAAAGGTTTATTCCTCGTGCGTTTGGTAGGAGGTCGCCCAAGATGCACGTTTATGTTCATATTGAGGCTGTTGCGAGGGTTGTATGAAAATGGTTTACTATAAGAATATTTTAGAATCAAAAAAGCAGAGCATGATGCTAAGAGAGTATCTAGACAAAAAGTTAAAACAGGCAGGTTTTGTAGACATGAACCTTGAAAGCAGCCCGTTAGGAACAAGGCTAAACATACTGGCTCTCAGGCCAGGACTGGTAATAGGGTTGCACGGGAACAACGTTCGTAACCTTATGGAAGACATATCAAAAGAAATAGGACTAAAGGAAGTCTCAATAAACGCAGCAGAAGTCCAGAATCCAGCTTTAGACCCTAAGGCAATTGCTTTGAGGCTTTCGAATGCATATCAAAAAGGAGTCAACTTCAGAAGAGCTGCAACTATAGCAATGAATGAAGCCATAGCTGCTGGTGCGCTTGGAGTTGAAATCAAGCTTCAGGGTAAGATAAGGAGCGAAAGGGCATCGTTTCAGAAATTCAGAGCAGGAGTATTGCCAAAAAGCGGTTATCCGCGGGAAGCTGCTACGAGGACAGCAGTAGAGCACGTGCTGCTTAAAATGGGGCTTTATGGCATAAAGGTAACTGTTGCTTATAAATCTCCAGTTTTAGAAGATTTTAAGTTAAAAGGTGATAAAAATGAAGAAAATAAAGGTCAGCAAACTCAGTGATGAAGAGTTAAGGAAGGAGCTGTCTGAAGTGCAGAAGGAAATTCTCAGGCTAAACAACCTAAAGAGAATTAGAATGCTAGGAAAAGAATCAGGAAGCATAAAGTCAGTTAAAAGAAACATAGCAAGGATTTTGACCGAAATAAAAAGGAGGCAACAGAAGAAATGATAAACATAGGGGACAGTCTGGTTGTAAAGGGAAAGAAAATAAAAGGTTATGTTGTATACGAGACAAGAAATACGTTTTACATCAAGACAAAAGATACAATAAAGATAGTTCCCAAAAAGGGGAATTACTTTATAAGCAATAAAAAAATTTACGTTGGGGAGGATTTGTTGGGTAGAACATGGGAGAGGTTAGATCCAAAATGATGCAGGGTATAAATTTAAAGATAGCCCAGCCAGCATCAAAGTGTCAGGATCCGCTTTGTCCGTATCATGGCAACCTTAAGATAAGGGGTAAGGTTCGGGTAGGAAAAGTTGTAAGCTATAAAATGAAAAAAGCTGCAGTTGTAGAAATAGAATATTTCTTTTATGTACCCAAGTATATGAGGTATGAAAGAAGAAGAGGAAAGATACACGCGCGTGTTCCACCTTGTATTGAAATTAAAGAAGGAAGCACCGTTGCGATAGCAGAAACAAGACCGCTTGGAAAAAATATAGCTCATGTTGTTCTTGGAGAGGTGAAAACAGGTGCCTGAAAAAACTAGAGCTGTTTCAGCAAAAGGCGTAGAAGAATACAAACCACATATAACAAAATCAATACCTGTACCTGCAGTTATTAACTGCGCAGATAACACGGGTGCAAAAAAGCTAAAGCTTATACAGGTAATAGGTTATAAAGGAAGATTAAAAAGAATACCATCCGCTTCTGTGGGCGATGAAGTTGTTGTGGTCGTTAGGGTAGGCACGCCTGAGGTCAGGAAACAGATATTTCATGCTGTAATAGTCAGACAGAAATATCCAGTAAAAAGGTTGAGCGGAGATAGGATCAGTTTTGAAGATAACGCAGCTGTGCTTATAACTCCAGAGGGGGAGCTAAAGGGAACAGAAATAAGAGGTCCAGTTGCTATGGAGGCCGCTGAAAAATGGCCAAGGATAGCAAACATAGCATACTCAATAGTGTGATGTTAAAATGAAGATTAAAGATATTTTAAAAAATGCTGACTGGCTTTACAAAAATAAAGTGCTAAGGGCAAACCTATCAGAAGAATTGAGAAAAAAGTACGGATTGAGGTCAACAAGGGTAAGGGTTGGAGATACAGTAAAAGTAATGAGGGGAGATTACAAAGGTGTACAGGGTAAAGTGACAGACGTATTTCCTGATTTGGGTAGGATTGCGGTGGAAGGATTGATGAGAAAGAAGGTTAACGGACAAGAAGTACCAGTAAAAGTTCATCCATCAAAAGTGATGATCGTTGAGCTTAACTTTGAAGATAAAAAAAGAAAGGAAAAGATTGAAGGAAAAGTTGCAGATCAGGTGAATCAAGTTGGCTAAGAAAGGCGCTTCAACCGTTAGAAAAAGGGAGGTTTTACCTCCGTTTTATGAGGCTCCAAAGAAAAAATACGTATTTGCGACGAACGCGGGGCCTGGCCCGCATCCAAAATGGCTTTCTTACGATCCAGTAACTTTGTTAAGAGATGTACTTGGCTACGCCAGAACTGCATGGGAAGCTAAAAAAGGCTTGAAGATGGGGATGTTAAGGGTAAACAACAAGATCGTTAAGGATCATCAGTTTCCCATAGGCCTTTTTGATGTGATAAACATAAAAGATACGGAAATTTATTACAGGCTTGTTCCTTCAAACGGTAAAGAGCTTTATCCTGTACAGATTGATAAACAGGAAAAAGACCTGAAAATAGTAAAAGTCGTAAAGAAGGTTAAAGTAAAAAGTGGAAAAGTACAGTACGTTGGGCATGATTCAAGCAGCTACGTCCTTGACGATGAAAGCATAAAAACTGGCGACTCACTGTTGGTAAACCTTGCAGAAAATAAGGTAGTAGACGTGTTTAAGTTAGAAAAAGGAAACATGGGGCTGGTTTACAGAGGTAGAAGGGTTGGAATAATCGGAAAAATAGATGAGGTTATCCCGAGCACATACAGCAGAATAGCTACTGTAAGGTTGGTAAAAGGGGATGAAACCGTTACAGTTACAAAGGATTACATTGTTGTGGTTGGCAAAGAGAAGCCGGCCATAAAGCTAGGTGTTGAATCATGATGGAGCAGTCTAAAGAATCTAACGTGATGAAGCGGATAAACATAGATAAAGTGATACTTCACATAGGAGTGGGACAGGCTGGAGAAAAGTTAGAGAAAGCAAAAAGAATACTGCAAGAAATTGCTGAACAGGAACCTTCTGAAAGAAAAGCAAAAAGAACCATAAGGGATTTTGGTATACACAGGGGTGAAAAAATAGCGGTTATGGTAACCCTGAGGAAGAAAAAGGCTTTGGAAATTTTGCAGAAGGTTCTTGCTGCAAGGGGCAACGCAGTACCTGTATCTTCAGTTGACGAATCAGGTAACCTTGCATTCGGAATAAAAGAACACATAGACATCCCAGGCATAAAATACAACCCTGAAATTGGTATATTTGGATTAGATGTAATAGTAAGCCTAGCAAGGCCCGGTTACAGGGTTCAAAGACGGAAAAGGTGCAAATCCCGTGTAGGTAAGGAACACAGAATAACAAAAGAAGAAGCAATAGAGTTTTATAGGAGTATAGGGGTGAATTTGGTATAATGGGTAAGTATACTTTTGGAAAAATCAGAAGTGGAAAACCTAGAAAGTACGGTAAAGGGTCAAGAGCTTGTATTAGGTGCGGCCAGTATGGACCTGTAATTCAGAAATACGGTCTGATGTTGTGCAGAGAGTGTTTTAGAGAAGTTGCGCCTCAGTTAGGGTTTAAAAAGTATAATTAGGTGAGAAAAATTGCCAGCAAAAGACCTTGTCGCAAACCTTTTTAACACGATACTTGAGAACGAGAAAAGAAACAAAAGAGAATGTTATGTTATGCCGGCATCAAAGCTTTTGATGAATACGCTGAAAGTTATGCAAAGGTATGGTTACATAGGAGAGTTCGAGCTCATAGACGACAGGATAATGCCCAAGCTTAAAGTACAGCTTCTGGGAAGGATAAACAGCTGTGGAGCAGTTAAGCCAAGGTACCCTGTTACGTGGGACCAATTCGGAAACTGGGAAAGAAAGTTTCTGCCGGCTGTTGGTGTAGGGATACTGATAGTATCAACAAACCAAGGCATAATGAGTCATATTGAGGCTCAAGAAAAAAAGATAGGAGGTAGGTTGTTGGGGTATGTCTACTGAGGCCGTTAAACAGGTTTTATATTCAGAAGAAATTCAGATTCCAAAAGGGATCAGCGTAAAATTAGAAAACAAAACGTTGAAAGTAAAGGGACCAAAAGGAGAATGCGAAAAAGATTTTTCGAAGATGAAGGTTAACATTGAGGTAAATGTAGACAAAATAATAGTTTCCAGCGTGAAAAAGAGGAAAGATTATTACGCTGTTGCAAGATCAGTCGTAAAACACATCAGAAATTTAATTGAGGGGGTTCAGAAAAATTATGTGTACAAGCTAAAAATAGTTTATTCCCATTTCCCGATTCAGGTAAAAGTTGAAAAAGATAGAGTAAGGATTGATAATTTTATAGGAGAACGGTTCCCTCGTTTTGCAAGGATAGTTGGTTCTAATACAAAAGTTTCTGTTGAAGGAGACGACATAATAGTCGAAGGACCGTGTAAAGAAGCTGTTGGACAAACAGCCGGAAACATAGAAAACGCAACAAAAATAAAGTATAAAGACCCGAGGGTCTTTTTAGATGGGGTGTACATTTATGAAAGATCCTAATAAAAAGATACCAGAATTTAAGAGAGGAGAGAGCTGGAGATATAAGAGAATAAAGCAGAACTGGAGGAAACCAAAAGGCATAGACAACAAGATGAGACTACAGTTTAAAGGATGGCCATCCATAGTTAAGATAGGTTACAGGAAATCTAAAAAAGTCAGAGGTTTACATCCATCCGGTTTGACCGAAATCTTGGTCTGTAGTGTGAAAGATCTGGAGCAGTTAAATCCATCCATACATGCAGTAAGAATTTCAGGAAGATTGGGGTTAAAGAAGAAACTTGAAATATTAAAGGAAGCCAGAAAAAGAGGATTAAGAGTGCTTAACGCGCCATCAGAGGTGAAGCCTTAAAATGAATCTTGAAAAGAAAAAAGAAATAGTTGCAAAGATGCTTGGCGTTGGAAAAGGCAGGGTTAAGTTTGACCATGATAGGATTACAGATATTGAAGATGCAGTAACAAAGCAGGAACTCAGATCTTTAATAAAAGATGGCGCAATATCGATTTTACCGGTTAAAGGACAGGCAACAAAAAAGGAAGTAAAAAGAAGAGGGTACGGAAGCAGGAAAGGAAAAAAGACAACAAGAATGGGTAAAAAAGAGAGGTGGGTAAGACAAGTTAGGGCTTTAAGGAACTATTTGAGAACTGTTAAAGGGCAGATAACGAATGATAAATATTGGGAAGCTTACAGAAAGATTAAAGGAGGAGAAATCAGAACTGTTGCGAGGCTTAAGGAGTATTTGGGTGGTAAGCAATGACGTTCAAAAGAAGATTACAGTTTAAAACTGATTATAAGAAAAGAAAGAAGGCCTTAGTTTCTAGGTTGCCTCTGGTTTACATGTTCAAATCGAACAAGAATATTTGGGCACATGTAATCAGACCGACAAAAAAAGGAGATATAACAGTCGTTCAGGCTAATTCTAAAGAACTTGAAAAATTAGGCTGGAAATTTAGCAGAAAAAATTATCCTGCGGCATACTTGGTTGGCCTTTTACTGGGAAAAAGGGCTGTTGCAAGTGGCATAAAAGAAGCTATATATTATTCAGGGGTTAGAAATTTTATAGCGAAATCAAAAGCAACAGCTTTCCTCAAAGGTGTAACTGACGCAGGTTTAAAAGTAAGGGTTGATGAGGAAATCTTTCCTGATGAAAATGTAATAAAAGGCGAACAGATCGTTGATTATGCGAAAAAACTTTTGGAAAGCGGGTATTCAGGTCCTCAGTTTGTAAGAGTTATGAAAGAAATAGAAAATCTTTCTAAAGTTTTTGAAAGCATAAAGAAAAAAATAATGGAGGGAGAAATTAAATGAGCGAACAGGCTCAATCCTCAGAAAATGAAGAACAAGTAAGAGAATGGGTACCAAAAACAACTTTAGGACAGCTAGTTAAAGAAGGGAAGATAACAAATTTAAAGGAAATCTTTGAGCTTGGGTATAAAATAAAAGAACCGGAAATAGTGCAGACGCTGCTTCCCAATTTGAAAACCTTGTTGGTTGGCGTAAGAGTGGTTCAGAAGCAGACAGACGCAGGAGAAAAGACAAGGTTCAGAGCATTGGTAGCACTGGGGGACCAGAGCGGATGGTTTGGAGTCGGGCACGCTAAATCCATGAATACAAGGACAGCGATGGATAAAGCAATCAGAAATGCTCTTCTTAGCATAATACCGGTACCGTTAGGATGCGGAAGCTGGGAATGCAGGTGTGGCCAACCCCATTCTGTGCCTTATGTACTAGAAGGTAAAACAGGAAGCGTTAAGATTATAATATATCCAGCTCCCAGAGGTCTGGGCATAGTAGCGGCGCCTCACATAAAAAACATAATAAGCTTGGCAGGAATCAAGGATGCTTGGACAAAAACATTCGGAATGACTTCAACTGATATGTCTATGGCTTTTGCAATTTATGACGCATTTAAAAATGCTTCAAAGGTGATAACTGTATGAGTCTTTTAATAGCCATAAGGACAAAAGGTACGATAAACGTAAGAAAAGATGTTAAAAAAACTTTGGAGATGCTACATCTAAAAAGAAGGTTCAACGCAACAATACTTAGGGATTCCCCAGTAGTCAGAGGGATGCTCCAAAAAGCCAAAGATTACGTGATCTGGCAGGAACTGCCTTTTGAAAAAGCAGTTGAACTCTTTCAGAAAAGAGGAAAGGTGAACAACCATCGCCCTCTTACTTTAGATTATCTAAATTCAAAGGGCATAAACGATTTTGAGACTCTGGTCAAACTCTATGATGAAGGTAAAATAAAGCTAAAGCTTATTGGTGTAAAACCTTATTTTGGCCTTCCGCCTCCAAAGAAAGGCATACCAAGAAGCAAATATACAGCCCTTGAGCTATTAGAGAGGATGATGCAAAATGGCAACTAGAAAAAGAAAAATAAGAAAGCTCAGAGGTTCAAGAACCGTGGGTTGGGGGCAGATAGGACAGCACAGGAAATCTGGAGGACATGGAGGGACAGGAGGCGCTGGGCTTCACAAACACAAATGGAGCTGGATACTTGTGCATGATCCAGAGCATTTTGGAAAAAATGGCTTCAACAATCCAACCGGCGAAAAGATCAAAAAATGGATTAATGTGGAAGAAATAAACTACTTGCTCGAAAAATACCAGCCTGAAGCTACAAAAGATGGTTTACCTGTCATCAATTTAAGAGAATTAAAAATACAGAAGGTTTTGGGAAAAGGGAATCTGAGAAAACCTGTATATGTGATAGCTGAAAGCTGGACAAAAAAAGCTGAAGAATCTATAGTTAAAGCTGGCGGAAAAATTTCAGTAAATTAAAAATGAATATAAGAGATACTTTCTTTAAAATTTCATCTGTTTTGCCAGAGGTACCCAAGCCTAAACAGAAGCCTAGCTTAACTGAAAGATTAATCTGGACGCTTCTTGCTGTCGTACTCTATCTGCTGATGGCCCAGATTCCGCTTTATGGAGTACTAAAATCTTCAAGTTCGCTTCTCTTTTTTTACCAGATAATCTTTGCGGCCAACATAGGAACTTTGATGACGCTCGGCATAGGTCCAATAGTTACTGCTGGGCTCATTGCTCAGGTTCTTATGGGTTCTGATCTGATTCATCTTGATCTAACAAATCCAGAAGATCAGAAGTTTTTTGCGTCTATAACAAAGATACTTACTTTTGTGTTCATAATTGCTGAAAGCGTTTTTTATGTATTGAGCGGTGTTGTAGGGACAACTTTAAGCCCCTATGCAACAGTGATCGTGATATTTCAGCTTATAATAGCTACTTCGATAGTTTTTCTACTGGATCAGATGCTGCAAAAAGGGTGGGGGATAGGAAGCGGCATAAGCCTGTTTATACTTGCCGGCATATCGTTGCAGATAATGCTTGACCTGTTTAGCCCTATACCAGTTGACGGCAAGTACTTTGGTTACATACCATATGCAATAAACGAAACTATACACAGGGCTTACATAAACATAGTTAACAGGCCGGCGAATTTTCCTGACCTGATAGGTTTGATAAGCACCATTCTTTTTGCTCTTCTCATACTTTACCTTGAAGGCGTAAGGATTGAGATACCTATATCTTCTTCAAAATTTAAGGGCTTTTCTGCTACATACCCCATTAAGCTGCTTTATGTTTCTAACATACCAGTTATCCTCGTTGCTGCGCTTATTGCAGATTTCCAGTTTTTCTTTGCAATGCTTGCAAAAAATCCAGCCATATACAACCACATAACCTGGCTTGGAACAGTTCAAAACGGAACTTTTACTGGAGGTCTGCTTTATTATGTAAGCACTCCACCACCTGTTCCCCTTGCTTTTCACCATCCGGTTCAGGTAATAACTTACTCGCTTTTCGTAATCATTTTGAGCGTGGTTTTTGCAAAGCTGTGGGTTGATGTAAGCGGTATGTCTGCAGAAAAAGCAGCTGAAACAATAATTTCTTCTGACCTTCAGATACCGGGATTCAGGACCACAAGGACTACTATAGGCAGTCTTCTTAACAGATATATACCTGTAGTAACTCTGTTCAGCGGTCTTCTTATAGGCATAATTGCAGCTGCGAGCACTCTCTTGAACGTTTATGGCACAGGCATAGGATTGTTGCTAGTTATAGACATATCTATCAGCTATTACCAGATGCTGGCTCAGGAGCAACTTATCTCAACAGTGCCAGGACTTGGTGGGCTGTTTGAGTAAGCTCGCAATAATAGGCGGAATAGCCGGCGTTGGGAAAACAACGGTTCTGAACATATTTTATGAAAAGTTAAAGGCAAAGAACGTTGACTTTGAAACCTTTGTTTACGGAACTGTAATGTTTGATGAAGCTCAAAAACTTGGAGTGAATTACAGGGACGAGATGAGGAATCTGCCTTACGAAAAGCAGGTTGAGCTGCAGAAATCAGCCGCAAAGAGGATAGCTTCTTCAAAATCTTTTCTGAAAGTGGTTGACACACACTTTCATATACCTACGCCTTTCGGATACCTGCCAGGGATACCTATGCACGTTGCAAAAATACTCAAGCCAACTCATCTTTTCCTCATAACAGCTCCAGCTGAGCTGATAATAAAGAGGAGGATGAACGACCCTACAAGGAAAAGGGAGATAATACCCCTGGAAAAGGTTGAAGAGGAGATAGAATACTCAAGGATGTACATGATATCAATATCAAACATTACAGGGGCTCTTGCGTCTGAAGTTGTGAACGAAGAGGGAAAGCCTGAAGCAACTGCAGAAGAGCTTATAAAAAGGCTTGAGCTATAGAGAGAAGGAATATGCTAATAATCGAATCTGCTTTGATAATATTTGCAATCTCCTTAGTGTCAGCGTTAGCTTCTAACGTATTGATAATGAAAAAAGTTGATCTGCAGGCCAGCAACGAAGTTATGAAAGCTTACAACGAGTTCATTAAAGAGTACAGACAGGCAATATCAGAGGGCGATAAAGAAAAACAGGCAAAGCTAGAGAAAAAACAAAAACAGCTACAAGATATGGTAATGAAAAGCCAGATGGACAGGATGAAAGTATCGCTTTACCTTTTGATACCATTCTTGATACTGTTTTATGTCTTAACATTTTATTTTGGTAATTCTATTGTGGCTCTTTCTCCCTTTAAGTTTTCCATTTTTTATTTTACTGCAGATAAACCTGCTGGCATTGCATGGGGAATGAACTTTGTTACCTGGTACATATTAACATCGTTTTTTACAAATACAATTATAGGCAAGGCATTAAAGACTATGCCTTAGTATATGCTTCATTCGCCAAAAGAATTTATGATTACTGAAATTATAAAGAGTATGACTATAATGTAATCATACGGAAAGAGTAGAATGTATCCAAGATCTGGTACCCAGAAAAGCACCTTCCCTATAATCATGTTTTGGGTAACAAGCAGCGGCATTCCTGACGAATAGTTTAAATCAGGGAGAGGGTTTGTGACGCTATTAACTCCTTTTACTATCACCGCGTAATTATCTATCTTTTTAATTACCATATGAATAACAAGCTCTTTATAGAATGGATTGTGATATACGATTATGCTGGAATTGGGTACAAGCTGTGAGATAGTCGCTGGCTGGACAAAAGCAAGATATCCAGTCCAGAGCACTGGTTGCATGCTTACTCCTTCCACGGGAAATGCATAACGCAAATAGTTTAGAAGAAGCAGAACGACATATAAAGCAAAAAAAGCTCCTGTAACATAAAGGACTATCCTTTTATATTTGATTTTCATGGGCGCTAAAGATTATAAATGTGCACATTATTAATATTTATCATGAGAATATCAGAATACGATATTAAGCTGGATCTGGATTTCGAAACAGGCGCTTATACCGGGCAAGAAACGATTTATATGTCTGCAATAAACCCGTGGATAGATGCTGAAGGATTAAAAATTGAAAACGTGTGGGCTGATGGTAAAAGGGTAGAACCTGTAATAGAAGAGAAAGGTTTTAAGGTTGAAGCAAACATAACTGAAAAACTGCAAATCAGGTTTCAAGGAAAGGCTTCAGAAAGTTTGATGGGGTTTTATGTTGCGAGATTTAAAGATACCAAATTTTACACAACTCAGTTTGAGCCAAACGGCGCGCGCTTGTTTATACCGTGTATAGATATGCCAGATTACAAAGCAAGGTTCAAGCTTACCGTTCATGTAAACAAGGATACAAGGGCAATATCTAACATGCCTCCTTCAAAAATAGAAAGAAGCAACAATGAAGTAACTTACTATTTCCCAGAGACTTTACCCATGTCAACGTATCTTTTATACCTGGGCGTTGGCGATTTTGACGAAATAGAAGATAAAATGGGAGATAAGATTGTTTACGTGGCGGCTTATGGTGGAAAATCTTCCAGAGGGCGATTTGCTTTAGATGTAGCAAAAAAGGTTATTGAGTTTTACGAAGGATATTTCGGCATAGAATATCCGTTGCCAAAATTACATCTTATTGCAGTTCCTGAGTTTGCTGTTGGCGCGATGGAAAACTGGGGAGCCATAACATTCAGAGAAATTGCTTTGCTTGCTGACGAAAAAAGTTCGGAGTCTGTAAGAAGGAACGTAGCAACTGTTGTAGCGCATGAAATAGCTCATCAATGGTTTGGCGATCTTGTCACAATGAAATGGTGGGATGATCTATGGTTGAATGAAAGCTTTGCAACGTTTATGAGCTATAAAGCTATAAACTTCGTATTTCCCGAGTGGGATCACTGGGAAGACTTTGTGCTAACGGAAACTGAACCAGCGATGCATACAGATTCGTTAAGCACGACTCACCCTATACACGTTCCTGTAAAAAAGCCAGAAGAGATAGAGCAGATATTTGACGATATAAGCTATGGTAAAGGGGCAAGCGTGTTAAGAATGCTTGAAGATTATATGGGAGAAAACGTTTTTGAAGATGGCATAAAATCTTACTTAAAAGCCAACGCGTACTCTAACGCAACGATGAGCGATTTATGGGCTAGCTTGGAAGAGGCTTCAAGTTTGCCAGTACAAAAGATCATGAACGCCTGGGTTACAAAGCCAGGGCATCCAATAGTAAGGGTTTATTTTGGCAATACAAAAGCAAAGATAGAACAAAAAAGATTCAAGTATCTATCTTTAGAGGATGATGTCTGGCCTTTGCCTCTCACGTATTATAACGATGGGAAAAAAGTTACTGCTCTTTTTGAGGACGTTTCTGGGGAGATCAAAGATTTTTCAAAAATAAACGTGGAAGGGAAAGGTTTTTACAGAGTTCTTTACAGCAGCTGGGATAAACCTCTGACTGAGAGCAAAAGCGCTTTTGATAAATGGAACTTGCTAGCCGATTCTTATTCCAGCATGCTGGCCAACCTTATAAGCCCTAATGAGTACTTTTCTGTAGCAGAAAAATTCCTGGGAGAAAATTCATACCTTCCAGCCCTTACTTTACTCTCACAGATGACAACGCTATATTTAATATTTGGAGACCAAGTAAAACCGGTATACGAGAGACATCTTAATTCCCTTTATGAGACCTGGAAGAACAGAACTGACTTTAAAGCAAAAATGTTTAACGGGGTTCTATCGAGGAGGTTAAGCATGATAAACGATAAATTTGCTAAAGAAATGTCAGGGGCTGATTACTTTTCTTCAGACCCAAACATGCGCGCGGCAATAGCGGTTTCGATAGCTGTTTCTTCTGAAAAGCCTTATGAAGAGCTGAACTCACTGTACAAAAAAGCAGCTTATGACGAAGACAGGGTAAACATACTCATAGGAATGTTAAACGTCAGAAAGAAAGATGACTTTCAGAGAGTTCTTTTGATGTTCAAGACGAGCGATGTCAAAAAACAGGATATAAGGTATATAACAAACGCTATAACGAACCCGCAAAATTACGACCAGCTATGGGCATGGCTTAAGGATAACATAGAATACCTGAGAAGCGTTTTTGCAAAATCTGGAGCATTGCCAAGAATACTTTTTGCTTTGATACCTTATGTCGGTCTTGGCAGGGAAGGGGAAGTAAGGGAATTTTTCGAAAAAAACAAGGTTGAAGAAGCAAGCATGGGGATCAGGAACGGTTTAGAACTCCTCGATGTTTACAGCAGGTTGCGCAATTCGTTCAAAGCAAGCCTATAGCTGTAACCATCGCTCAACGCCTGTAGCGACGCCACAAGAACGTTATCAGATACGTGTGCTGTTGCCCACGTTGATTTTTCATCAGAGAACTGTATAAAAACCCTTACGTACGAGGCCGTTCCTTTTCTATCGCCTTCTGTTACAGTTACTTTGTAATTTTCCAGAATTACGTCTGAAAGCTGAGGAAAAACTTTAGTCAAAGCTTTCTTGAGCGCTTTATCTATAGCGTGAACAGGTCCGACGCCTGCTTCCCTTTCATAGTACACTTCATCTTTAACCCTCACTATGATTTCTCCTTCGGCTTCTATCTTACCGTTAACTTCTCTTGTGTTGGCCATCCAGTAAAGTATGCTAAATTTATCTGAATACATCCCGAGATTCTTTAATAACCACAGCTTTACCGTTGCGTCAGCACCTTCTATGCTTCCGTACTTTTCAATTTCTTTAACTTTGTTTAAAGTTGTTATAACAGCAGGATGCTCTTTTGATAGCTTTAAGCCTAGGTCTTCCGCGTAGTTCAGAATGCTTGCCCTACCGGACTGTTCTGAAACCAAGAAACTGCGTTCGTTTCCCACAAACTCTGGGTTTATGTGCTCATAGGTTCTGGGATTTTTAATCATAGCGTCTATATGAACTCCTCCTTTATGGGTGAACGCGTATTTACCTACGTATGGCTGATAAGGGTTTGGGGACATGTTAAGAATGCTATAAATGTAAACTGAAACACCTCTTAATTTTTTCAGTTCCGAAGGGCTTTTTAGAACTTTCTTGTTCATTTTTAGGGCAAGGGAAGGTATTACCTGTATAAGATCAGCGTTACCGCACCTTTCACCTAGGCCGTTTATCGTACCCTGTACATGGCTTGCTCCAGCATTGACAGCGACAAGGGAGTTTGCTACGGCGTTACCTGAATCGTTATGAGCATGTATGCCTAACGGAGCGTTTATCTTTTTCCTGACTTCGGAAACAATCTTTTCCACTTCAAACGGCAAAGTACCACCGTTTGTATCGGCTAAAGTTATAACTCTGGCTCCTGCCTCTTCTGCAGTCTTTATTGTTTTAACAGCATATTCTGGATCATCTTTATAACCGTCAAAAAAGTGTTCTGCATCGTAAATCACTTCCCTGCCGTTTGAAATCAGGTAATCTATGCTTTCGCCTATAAGCGATATATTTTCTTCAGGACTAACTTTTAACACTTCGTTAACATGTAGAAGCCAGCTTTTACCGAATATTACAACATATCTTGTATCAGCCTGTAACAATGTTTCAAGATTTTTATCAACTTCGTAACCCTTCTTCTTTGTAGAACCAAAAGCAGCTACTTTGGAGTGCTCTAGGTTTAGTTTTTTTACCTCTTTAAAAAATTCCATATCCTTGGGATTTGAGGAAGGCCATCCTCCTTCTATTATGTCTATTCCAATTTCGTCAAGCTTTTTTGCTATCTCTAGTTTATCCTCAAGCGTAAAGCTAACTCCGGCCATCTGTGAGCCGTCTCGCAAAGTTGTGTCCAGAATTTCTACCTTTTCAGACAATCAGGATCCCTTGAGAACACACCCTCTGTCAGCTGAGGTAACTAGAGAAGAATACCTGAGCAAAAACCTTGATGCTGTTTTAGGATTGGGTTTTTTCCATTCCTGAGATCTTTTTTTAAGCTCTTTTCCATCTATCAGGACGTTAAGCTTTCTGTTTTTTACATCTATCTCTATGAGATCATCTTCTCTGATCAACGCTATAGGTCCCATCTCCCAAGCTTCTGGAGATACATGACCAACTGCAGGTCCACGGGTACCTCCTGAAAACCTGCCATCGGTAATAAGAGCAACTTTATCGTCGATACCCATTCCTACAACGGCGCTAGTTATATCAAGCATTTCCCTCATGCCAGGACCGCCTTTTGGTCCTTCATACCTAACTACAATAACCCTACCCTCACCTACTTTACCCTTTATTACCGCCTCAAACGCTTCTTCTTCTGAATCAAAAGGAGATGCCTTTCCCTTAAAATAATAATCATCGCCTATAGCTGCGGTCTTTATCACGCTCCCGTTAGGGGCCAAAGTACCCTTAAGTATGGCTATCCCACCTGTTTTGTGAACCGGGTTCTCAGGAGTTCTTATTACATCATTGTTTTTTACGCTGGCTTTTTCTATTATCTCTTTTAGAGAGAGTCCCGAGACTGTTAATAGTTCTGTATTAATGCGCTCTTTTAAGACTTTCATCAAAGCTGGGACGCCGCCGGCCTCGTGAAGATCCTCTATCATATAGCGACCCATGGGATAAATAGGTGCTATGTGAGGTACATTTTTACTCATGATGTCAAAATCATCAAGGCTTAACTGGACATTGGCTTCTGAAGCAGCCGCAATCAGGTGAAGTATTGTGTTGGTTGAGCCTCCAAGCGCCATATCTACAGCAATAGCATTAAGAAAAGAACTTTTTGTCAGAAACGTCCTGGCTCTGATGTTCTGCTTTACTAATTCAACTATTCGTTTCCCTGTAGAATATGCAAGCTGTTTCTTTTCTTCACTTTCAGCTAATGAGGTACCAACATACGGGAGAGTTAGGCCCATGCTTTCCACGAGTATTGCCATAGAGTTGGCAGTGAAAAGACCACTGCATGAACCAGCTCCTGGACACGCAACCCTTTCAATTTCTAAAAGTTCATTTTCGCTTATTTTACCTGCTTTATAAGACCCGACAGCTTCAAAAACATCTATAAGGCCAATCTTTTTTCCGTTATAAAAGCCTGCTTTCATTGCCCCTCCGGTGAGCATTATTGAAGGTAAGTTAAGCCTTGCCACGGCCATGAGCATCCCTGGAGTAATCTTGTCACAGCTACTTATGGTAACAAGGCCATCGAACTGATGTCCCATTGTCATTATTTCAACGGAATCTGCAATTACTTCTCTTGAAGGCAAAGAATATTTCATACCGGGGTGTCCCATGGCTATACCGTCATCAAGAGCTATTGTGTTAAATTCGAACGGAACACCACCAGCATCCTTAATACCTTTCTTAACATATTCAACCAATTCTCTCAAGTGTACATGCCCGGGTACTATTTCGCTATAACTGTTAGCTATACCTATAAACGGCTTTTTAAAATCGTCATCCTTTACTCCAACAGCTCTGAGTAAGCTTCTGTGGGGGGCTCTTTCAACACCATCTTTAATAAAAGAACTAGGCATAAAGCATGATAAAAGGACGTATATTTTAAGTTTTTCTTTTTAATTGGTAAAAAATAAAAACATACTTACGCAAAACATATGCAATGGAAACTATAAACTTTATAGGGAAAAATGTAAGAATAGGAAAAAATGTGAAAATATGGAATTTTACGTATGTTGGAGAAAATACGATAATAGGAGATAACGTTGTGATAGGTTCTCTTGCACATGTAGATTACAACGTAAAAATAGGCAATAACGTACGAATTGAAGGACTGGTCTATATAGCCCCTTTAACTGAAATAGGAAATGATGTATTCATAGGTCCAGCAGCCGTAATAACCAACGATCCTTATCCACCAAGCAAAAGGCTTATAGGGGTAAAGATAGATGACGGCGCAGTAATAGGCGGCAGGGCTGTCATAAAGGCAGGCGTAAAGGTTGGAAAGAGAGCTGTTGTAGGTATGGGCGCCGTTGTTACAAAGGACGTACCTGAAGAGACTGTTGTTATAGGTGTTCCTGCTAAGCCTGTTTATGATAGAAAAGAATACGAGAAGAAAAAGGCTAACTGGGAAAATCTTTTACGTTAAAATTTTTAATTGTTGTTCAGGGCAGGGAGGGGTTAGTTTTAAAGATATTCGTACAATAACGATTTTACTTCATATATGTCAAGCTTTAAAATTTCTTTTTTAAACTCAAGAGTTTCATTAAGTAATTCGGCGTTTTCAAATAAAAATCCTGTCATTGCAAAGGTGTTTGTGTACGAATAACATTCAGATAAAGAAGGTCCGAGCCATCCTTCTCTGTAGCTGATATAACATGCGTGTAATTTTACGCTGGTTAAAGCTTCCAGTCTTTTTTTAAATTTATCTATTTTGTCTTTATAGTTATAGTCCGTAATCGGTGCGCTGTGAAAAATAAGGAATATTTTATCATCTAAATGATATTTTTTGTTTATTTTATCGCTCCAAACGCGCACGAATTTATCGCTTTGTCCGAGCTCTTCAACTTTCTTGATTCCCGTGTTTTTTAAATACATCTCTGTACTTTTTGAGATGAACGGTATCAAAGATACATAAGCTTCACAATTTTTTAGGTCCTGAATATACGGCGGGAGATAAAGGTATCCTATTTCTGCGTTTCCTTTCTTTATTTCTTCATATAAAATGTTTTCATAAATTGAAGGAACATCAAAAAAGCCAGTTTTTGAGTACATTTTTAAAGCCTGTTCACGTGAGCCGTGCTTGATGTTCTTTAGCATAAGTTCAACTTCATTAAAGTTTTTTGGGTAACCGTAATCGAAAAAGCAGGTCTTCATATTTGCCAGTTTTTAACGTGGTCAGCAAGAAGCTTTAGGTTTTCCACAGATGTGCCAGGCAATACGCCATGACCTAAATTAAATATATAATGATTATAATCTGGAATTTCAGTCAGAATTTTATTGGCTTCATCAAGCATCGATTTTCCCCCCACATAAGCGTAAAAAGGATCCAGATTTCCCTGTAACCCTACTCTTCCATTGAAATTTTTGTGGATAACCTTAAGATCGCAGTTCCAATCTACACTTAAATATCCTTTAAAGCTTGTGGCAGCTAAACTGTTAAGCAACATGTTACAGTTTCTGCAAAAGTAAATTATTCTTTTTGAATATTCTCCAAGCTCATCAAATACCTTTGTTAAAACCTTTACGTAGCTTTCAAGCAGATTACCTGATAAGCTACCAGCCCAGCTATCGAAGATTTGAAAAACATCGATCCCGTTTGCGAACTGAAACCTGGCCTGTTCTGTAAGCAATTCAGCAAGTGGAGATAATTTTTCTATTGCGGTTCTGTAAAGAAATTCCTTGGTTTTCAGTTTGTCCTTATGTTCGTCGTTTAGTAGGTAGCTCATCAACGTAAAAGGTCCTGCCCCAAAACCTATAACGTTAAGTTTAATTTTCTTCAATAGCTTTATCTGCTCTTTGATCGGTTCCCATTTTTCAGCAAGGTCAGGTGTAAAATCTTTGTAAAGTTTGTCAAGTTCGTCTATGTAAACTGGCCCTCTACCTTTAGCATATTTGAACTTAAACCCTAAAAGTTCCAGAGGAGTTGTAATGTCCATGAATATTATCGAAGCATCTACTCCAAGCAGAAAAACAGGTTCTGCTGCTATTTCTGCAGCAAGGTCAGGATTTACCGCTACATCTGTAACCCATCTATCTTTCACTAATTCTTTAAACTTGGGCATATGACGCCCTGCCTGTCTCATGAACCAGACAGGAATCCTTTTTCCCTTTGTAAGTGTATAAGATATATCATCACTCATGATTTAACACGTTTAAAGCGGACTTAAAAGCTTCCAGGGTCTTTTCCAGATCCTCTTTATTATGCGAAAGCGTAAAGAAAAGGCTTTCGTACTGTGAGGGCGGAATGAAAATATTATTTTCAAGCATTTTCCAGAAGAATTTAGGAAACGTTTTAGAGCTTTTTATATCGCTGTACTTTTTTACTTTCGATGTGTTCAAAAACAACGAAAACATTGATCCAACCCTGTTAACGATAGCCTCAAGTTTTGACTGATCAAGTATTTTATTTATTCCGTCTTCGAGCCTTTTTCCATAATCTTCGAGCTTATCGTATTGGTCCCTCGTGAGCTTTTTTAAAGTAGCCAGGCCTGCAGCTGTAGCAACAGGGTTCCCTGCCAGAGTTCCAGCCTGATAAACTGATCCAAGCGGGCTTAGTTTTTCCATTATTTCTTTTTTGCCGGCAACTGCAGCAAGTGGAAAACCACCTCCAACAATTTTTCCTAACAAGGTTAGATCAGGCAACACTCCAAACAGCTCCTGCGCACCACCATAGGAAACTCTGAAACCAGTTATAACTTCATCGAAGATCAAAACGCAGTCCAGCCTGTCGCATACTTCTCTCAGAGTTTTTATGAAACTTATATCCGGTTTTATAACTCCCATATTTCCAGCAACAGGCTCAACTATTATGGCAGCCAGCTCATCTTTGAAGATTTTTGACAGATTGATTACAGATTCTGCATCGTTATAATCTGATAAAAGCGTGTCAGAAATGCACCCTTCAGTAATCCCGTCAGAAGATGAAATGGAATATGTAGCAAGACCTGAACCGGATTTAACCAGAAAAGGGTCAAAGTGACCGTGATAATTTCCTATAAATTTTATCACTTTCTTTTTACCTGTATATCCGCGTGCCAGCCTTAGAGAAGTCATTGCAGCCTCGGTACCGGAATTAACGAACCTGACCATTTCGGCGCTTTTAACCCTTTTACTGACGGTTTCTGCGAGCTCTACTTCATAGGGATTTGTAAAGCCAAAGCTTGTTCCGTTTTTTACAGCTTCAGAAACCGCGTCCAAAACATCCTCATCAGCATGTCCAAGTATTACAGCCCCCCAAGAACATACATAATCGATGTATTCGTTGTCGTCAACATCAAATATCTTTGAGCCTTTGGCCTTTTTTATAAATATTGGTTTGCCGCCGACGCTTCCAAACGCTCTTACAGGGCTGTCAACGCCACCAACCAAAACTTTTTTAGCCCTTTCGTACAATATTTCCGAATTTTTCGTCTGCATGCATATCACCTTATAGATTTAGCCAGACGCTTAGCGTAATAGGTTATTATTATGTCAGCACCAGCTCTTTTTAATGAATGCATATATTCTAAAAGGACCTGATCTTCGTCAATCCATCCGTTTTCAGAAGCCGCTTTTATCATGCTGTATTCTCCGCTTACGCTGTAAACAGCCAACGGCACTAAAAATTTCTCTTTAGCTTTTGCTATTATATCCATATAAAACATAGCTGGCTTGACCATAACTATATCAGCCCCTTCCTTTATGTCAAGTTCTATTTCTCTTAGTGCTGTTCTTGCGCTCCTGTAATCCATCTGGTACGTCTTACGATCCCCAAACTGTGGCCTTGAATCCGCAGCCTCCCTGAACGGACCGTAAAGCGCAGAAGCAAATTTTGACGAGTAAGACATTATTATAGTATCTGTAAAGCCATTTTCATCAAGAACGTCCCTTATAGCTTTAACCTGTCCATCCATCATAGAACTGGGAGCCACAACGTCCGCTCCAGATTTGGCGTATACTAAAGCCGTTTTTGCTAGATACTTTAAAGTGGTGTCATTATCAACTTTTCCGTTAACCACTATGCCACAGTGCCCGTGAGAAGTATATTCACACATACAAACATCGGTTATCAGAATGGCATCAGGATATTCTTTTTTTATCGATCTTACAGCATTGGGTATTATGCCTTCTTCATCATAAGCTTCACTTCCTACATCATCCTTATGTGAAGGTATTCCAAAAAGTAGGTAAGCGCTAATGCCAGAAGCCAGCCCTTCGCCTACAAATTTTACGGCCCTGTCTACGGTCATCCTGTAAACTTCTGGCATGCTTTCTATCATTTCTGTTGAGTTTTCGCCCGGGTAAACAAAGATAGGCTGAACAAGGTTGTTTTTGTTTAAGCTTACTTCTGCAACAAGATCTCTGATTTTTTGGCTCTTTCGTAACCTTCTTTCCCTGACCCTGGGAAATATATCATAACCCATTTATCATTTCCCTCAAACTTTCGAATACACCTTCGTATGTATAAGTCTTTACGTTTCCTTTTATCCTGTAACCGAGCTCTTTTGCTTTTGACAAAGTTTTAGGACCGATAGCAACCGCAAACAAATCTTTTGGTTTGACATTCTTAAGAAGTTTTGTAAAAGACTCAAGAATATAGCTGCTTCCGAAGACCACGACGTCACCTTTTTTTAATGATAAAGTTCTCCTGCGAACGATCTCTTCATATGCGTTTAACCTCATAACGTAGCAGGATCTTTTGCTTAACTCTTTTTCAAGTAAATTATCCCCTTCTTTAGATCTTACAGTAAGAACTTTCTCACCGTTAGAGACGATTATTTCTCTGGCAAGGTCTGAAGTAGTGTAATGTTCTGGTACAAAATCAACGCCTAACCCATTTTCCACAAGCGTTTTCGCCGTTTCTGGACCTACAGCCGCAAACTTTGTATCAACAAGATGATGAAAAGCACCCCTTTCCATTACCTTTTTAGAAAAGATTTTGGCCCCAAAAGAAGAAGTAAAAACGATCCAGTCAAAATGATTATTGAGATATCTTTCAACGTCAAATGGGAGCTCTACCTGCTTTACTATCTGCAGCACCATTACTTTTATTTTAAACCTTTTTGAGAGCGTTAAAATTTTATTTTTTGAGCTTTCAGAAACGGCAAAATATACCGCATCAGGCATATAACATATATATTTTGTGTCTTTTTACCTTTTTCTGAAACCGTGAAACTGTTTGAAAAGGTTATTTTATATTGTGTATTGTGGATAAAGGTTTTTAATTAAATTCTCAATCATAAATTAGATGATCGAAGACATAGCAAGAGCTAATGAAGTAATTTTAAGATTAAGAAAAGCGTTAAACGAAAAGACAAAAGAAAAAGAACAGGTGCGCAGAGATTACATTTACCTTCTTGCCGATTTCGAAAATTTTAAAAAAAGGTCAGAAGCTGAGTTCAGAGAATGCAGGAATGAAGGAAAAGCAGAAGTTGTAATGAAGCTTTCAGAACCTCTAAACGAGCTGTTTTATTTTAGGGATGAAATTTTAAAGAATCTGGGCAATGATAGCGAGCTTGCCAAAGGTTTCATGATAATAATGGAAAAACTGTTAAAGTCGCTTTTTGATTCAGGTTTTTCATTAATAGACCCCTTAAATCAGGCGTTCGATCCAAAATATCATCATATAGCTTATACTCAAAAAGTTGAAGAAGAAGCATTAAAGGGTAAAGTATTAAAAGTTTTAAGTAAAGGATATATGCAGAACGGGAAAGTTATTAAACCAGCGATTGTTGTTGTTGGAGTTTAATGGTGGGAAAAAATGAGCGAAACTCAGAAAGAAAAAATAATAGGTATTGACCTTGGCACAACAAACTCAGCAGCAGCCGTAGTTGAAGGAGGGAAACCGGTCATAATACCCAGCGCAGAAGGACCTACTGTTGCAGGAAAAATGTTTCCATCAGTTGTGGCTTTTACAAAGGATGGACAGCTTCTTGTTGGGGAACCTGCAAAAAGGCAGGCCGCAATGAATCCTGAAGGTACTATATTTGAATTTAAAAGAAAGATGGGAACTGATTACAAGTACAGAATTTATGGAAAGGAGTACACGCCACAGCAGCTTTCTGCCTTCTTGCTGCAAAAGATCAAGAAAGACGCCGAAAACTTCCTCGGGTATCCTGTAAAAAAGGCCGTTATAACGGTACCGGCTCACTTTAATGATAATCAAAGACAGGCGACAAAGGATGCAGCTGAAATAGCTGGCTTAGAAGTGGTGAGAATAATAAATGAACCTACCGCTGCGTGCCTGGCTTATGGCATTGATAAAGCGGATAAAGAGATGCGTATTCTTGTATTTAGCTTCGGAGGAGGAACGCACGATGCAACTTTGATGGAGTTTGGAGGAGGCGTCTTCCAGGTTCTCGCAACCAGCGGTGATAACGAAACTGGAGGCAGCGACGTCGACCGGGCCATAGTAAACCTGCTGATAGACGAGTTTAAAAAAGAAACAGGCATGGACCTTTCTTCAGACCCCATCGCAATGGTAAGGTTGAAAGAAGCAGCAGAAAAGGCGAAAATAGAGCTGACTAACCTTCTTACTACTGATATCGACCTACCATTCATAGCAAACGTGAACGGTCAGCCAAAACACCTTCATTATACCCTCACTCGGGCTAAACTCGAAGAAATAGCTATGCCGATCGTAAGAAGGGTAGAACCCACAATAAGACAGGTGCTGGAGGATGCCAAGATCACACCAGAAAAGGTCGACAAGGTGATCCTTATAGGGGGAATGACCAGGATGCCGCTCGTGAGAAAGTTCGTAGAAGAAATAATGGGGAAGCCCGCTGAAAGAGGTGTAGACCCGATGGAAGCCGTTGCCATAGGAGCGGCCATACAGGGCGCTGTTCTGGCTGGAGAAATGAAGAATATAGTTCTTCTTGACGTCACACCAGTTTCTCTGGGTGTTGAAACGTATGGAGGAATATTTACCAAAATAATAGAAAAGAACACTACAATACCTACAAAGAGATCTCAGATATTCACGACGGCCGAAGATTATCAGACAGCAGTAACTATACACGTTCTCCAGGGGGAAAGGCCAATGGCTGCAGATAATGTTTCGCTCGGGATGTTTACGCTTGAAGGAATACCCCCTGCGCCAAGAGGAGTACCAAAGATTGAGGTTACCTTTGACATAGACGCTAACGGCATACTTCATGTAAGCGCTAAAGACCTTGCAACAGGAAAAGAAAATAAGATCACAATTACTTCAAGGGTTAAACTATCTGAAGAAGAAAAACAGAAGATGATAAAGGAGGCTGAGATGTACGCGGAACAGGATAAAAAGAAATTAGAGGAAGCGTTGGCAAGGAATGAAGCTGACACCACTCTTTATAATTCAAAGAAGTTTAAGGAACAGTTCAAGGATAAGCTCGTAAACGAAGACCTCGATAAAATTTCAAAGGCAGAAAACGAACTGCAGGAAGCTCTTAAAAAGAACGATATTAACCTTATAAAAGAAAAAACTAACGCTTTAAAAGAAGTCCTAGGATCAATAGGCGCAAAGTTTTATTCTTCGTCAGGAAGCTCTTCATCCGGGCAGCAGAATTACAGGGATGTTTCTGGCTCAGGTAGTTAAAAGTAAATGAGCACTGAAAGAAAAAAGAAGGATTACTACGAAATTCTTGGTGTGTCTAGAAATGCAACTCAGGAAGAAATAAAGGAAGCTTACAGAAAGCTCGCGTTAAAATATCATCCTGACGTTAACAAATCAAAAGAAGCAGAAGAAAAGTTCAAAGAGATTACTGAAGCTTACGCTGTATTATCTGATCCAGAAAAAAGAAGACAGTATGATATGTACGGCGAAGAAGGCATCTATTCCCAGTATACACAGGAAGACATATTTAGAGGAGTTAATTTTGAGGACCTTTTCAAGGATTTTGGGTTTGATTTCTCAGACCTTTTCAGGCAGTTCTTTGGTAACTTTTCTGGCGGTTATTCTCTTGATGTAGAACAGGACATTGATGTTTCGCTACAGGATCTTTACTTGGGCGGAAAGAAGCAGATCACCGTAAGCAGGTATGAGCCCTGTAAAGCGTGTAATGGTACCGGCGTTGAGAAAGGGAGCAGATGGATAACGTGTCCTGAATGCAAAGGTAACGGACAGATAAGGTCGTATAAAAGAACTCCTTTTGGCACAATGGTAACAGTTACAACGTGCCCAAGGTGTATGGGGGCTGGCAAAATACCTGAAAAAGTCTGCAAGGTATGCAATGGCACAGGCAGAATTCTTAACACATCTAAAATTGAAGTAAACATACCGGTTAACATCCAGGATGGAGAAAGGCTTAGGTTAAAAGGGCATGGTCATTACCTCAACGGCCAGAAAGGTGACCTCTATCTGAACGTTCATTTAATACCGGATCTAAGGTTTAAAAAGAACGACTATGACCTTTATTCAGAGCTCGAAATAGATTATTTGGACGCGATACTGGGGACTTCTACAAAATTCATCAACATAGATGGAGAAGAAATAAAAATCGAAATCCCAAGATTGACCCAGAACGGGGACACTATAAGAATAAAGGGAAAGGGTTTTCCTAAACCTTATTTTGGAAGGGGAGATCTAATATTAAAGGTTAAGGTCAGATTGCCATCGAAGCTCAGCGAAGAGGAAAAGGCTTTACTCGAAAAACTTCGTGAAGTAAACAGACAACGTTTGCAGAACGGATGAACTATGATAGAATCAAACTTTGATAATCAGAAGAAAAGTTCTGAGCTGGGCCTCGTAGGTACATCATATAAGTTCAGCAGTATAGAATTCAGAGAATCACTCATAGAAAATTTTGATGATTTTGCAAGCGATTTCAAAGGATGTAGCGAGAAATTTGCGCTCATTACATGTAACAGGATTGAGGTTTACTTTATATCAGAAAACGTACCAAACATCATAGAAAAGTACGCTAAAGATAGCAGGTATTATACGATTAAAGGAAAGGATGTCGTGAAACACCTTTTATTAGTGAGCCTGGGGCTTGATTCTTTTCTTCCCGGTGAAGAGAGCATATATTATCAGATAAAGAACAGCTTTGTAAAATCTTTAAAAAAAGGTGAAGTTAAATCTTCTTTAAGGTGCATAATAAACAGAACGTTAAACGTAAGCAAAAAATTAAGAAAGGCGGGGTTAATAACATCGAAGAAAGAAATAGCTTCAGAAATAGCTAAAAAGGCAGTTGATCATTTAAACCAACAACGCTTTAAAGCAGTTATAATAGGTTCTGGCAGAACGGCAAAAACAATATATGAGTATTTAAAAGGATACAGCAAATTAATATCTATTGTAACTTCAAGAAAGCTGTATAACGCTGAGTTTCAGGGCGCCAAGGTTTATTCTTATCAAGAACTCAAGGAGGCCATCGAGGGTTCTGACATAATATTTTCTGCAACCACCACCGATCCTAAAAATTATATCGTTGATGAAGATTTTATAAAGGGGCTACTAACTAGGCCCAAGCTTGTAGTCGATCTTGGAGTGCCCAGAAACATAAATCCGAACGTCAGAAACTTGGGCGTTACTTACTGGGATATGGAAGAAACCTACAGAATTACAAAAAAGGATAACACTATTCCCGAATACCTTGAGTCTGTGTTAAGGCAGGAATCGGATTCCATTTACTTAGCTGCTTATTATAAAAAGATCAGGCCCGAAATAAAAAACATCATGAAAAGAGCTTATTATATAATAAACGAAGAAGCTCTCATAGCTGAAAAACATCTGAAAGATAACGAGCATAATACGGATTACGTTTTAAAAAAGATGGCAGAAAGAACGGTAAAAAAACTTTTGGATCCTATTCTTACCAACCCTAAAAATGAAGATGATCTTGTATCAAAAATAAAGGCGTTAGAGGCTCTTGGTGTTAAACATGAAAAAGATAGTGATAGCCACAAGGCCTAGCAAGCTTGCGCTAATACAGGCTGAAATTATAGCAAAGAAATTGGAGAATTATGGTTTTTGGTCTGAAATTTTAAAGATTGTCACAGAAGGCGATGAAGGAAAATATGACATAAACAGGAAGAGCGCTTTTACGCAGAGGCTTGAAAATGCATTGATTGCTGGAAAAGCTGACCTGGCTGTGCACAGCATGAAGGATCTGCCCAGCGAAAGGGACAAAAGATTAGGCATACTATATCCTGTTGAAGATGATCCAGCTGATTGCCTTATAGCAAAAGAAAAGCTGGATCTTTTTGAGTTGCCCGAAGGTAGTAAAATCGGAACCAGCAGCTTAAGAAGAAAAGCGCTGATATCTCTTTACCGACCTGATCTAAAGGTTATCGACTTAAGGGGTAACGTGGATACTAGGTTAAAACGATTGGATGAAGGAAAATTTGACGCTTTAACACTGAGCTGTGCGGCGATGAACAGACTAGGTTTAGAAACATATAAAATGAAAAGGCTGGATCCTAGGTATTTTTTACCGGCACCTGGACAAGGAATAATAGCGGTTGAGTACAATAAAGAAAACGATAAAATAAAAGAGTTAGAAGAATTTTTGTATAACGAAAGAACTAATTTGAGGGCAAACATAGAAGCTGAGTTTAACGAACTAATGCAGGGCGGATGTCATTTTCCAGCTGGTATATACACTGAAATTAACGGGGAAAACGTTTTGTTAAAAGGATACTTTTCTGATGGTTCTAAGCATATTTTTGCGACGGTCATAACAGACAAAAGAAACTATAAGCAGGGCCTGATGGATCTTGTAGCAAAGCTGAAATTCATATGATTTAAAGCTATCAGGATAAAAGCACGAAAGATTTTTAAGCAAAACGGTCTTATTGCCCAAATAGTGGGGACGTCGTCTAAAAGGGCAGGACGGCAGGCTCCAGAATAAAAAGCCCGTAAGGGCAAGCCCAAATTTAGTGAGCCGCATTTTATGCGGCTACGCGTTTTAACGTTAAATTCTGGAGCGTGGAGAAACCTGCTGGTTGTGGGTTCAAGTCCCACCGTCCCCACTTTTAAAACTTACCATAACGCAGGTAAAGGTTATACAGCAACAGAATCATTTTTGCTAAAAATTAATAAACTAAATTTACAGAATGATTTTTATAAGCCCAAGTATAAATTAACATTATGCCTAGAGATGAACCGGAAAAAAGGAAAGGTCCTAGGGACATTTGGGATTACTTTAAAGAAATAGATGAAATGTTTGATAA
>Ga0208548_100022_pt1 | contig 81390 bp, 94 predicted proteins | sample ECH_Chost_MetaG_FD_187133 | JGI IMG/M metagenome (GOLD analysis project Ga0208548, IMG submission 187133) | Hot spring microbial mat communities from Yellowstone National Park, Wyoming, USA - ECH_C host_MetaG (SPAdes) (version 2) | ecosystem: Environmental > Aquatic > Thermal springs > Hot... | reverse complement strand
ACGGCTTAATGCCCAATTACTCTTAGGTGCAATGTAAACACGTTGTGTAATTGGTTATAAGGCAACTCTATATCCTCACATGGCAGAGTTCCTAGGTTCAAGTCCCAGCGGGCCCATACTTTACGATTTAACTTTATGGGGGTTAAGGGGGCGGAAGTCCCCTTCCGTAAGGGCGGGGTAGTTCACTCTCTTTATAGAGTTAGAGCGAAAGCCCTAACGCTAAAATGAATGTGAATAGCAACAACATCTGTACCGCATATGCCACATTCTCTCCACCTATCGGCCTAAGCATTTCGGTGAGTAGTTTACCACCGTCAGTTATTATGAGAGGTGCTCCATTGAAGGCTGATAGACTGAAGTTTATGATGAACAACCAATCCAGGAAGTAGATCAAAGATGAAGTGAGTGGAGGCGTAAAGAAGTTAGTTACATAAACGCCGATCTTTCCGTTCTGTGGAGTCAATATGATGGAAGTCAATGCCTTCCCATTAGTTAACGTAACGTTTAGTGGCGCATCTTTCGCGGTAAAAGACGAAAGTTGAGAAGGTTGAGATATCGGCGTTCCATTTATGGAGATTATGGCTTCTCCTCCCCTGAGGCTAGCGGCTTGTGCTGGAGAGCCTGGAACTATACCCACTATTAATGCTCCGTGAGAGAACGCCGAAACGGCAGTAGTTAACAGGCCTAACGAGATGCCGGCCAATATTAGGTTCAGCGCTATTCCAGTGGAAATCACTTTTAGCTTGGACAAAGTGGAACTTGAGGAGAATCCCTCTTGATCAGGCTCTACGAAGGCGCCTGGAAATAACGCTATTACTATCAATCCTCCTCTTCTTACCTTAACCCCTTGGGAGGTTGAGGAAAGAGCATGCATCAGTTCATGGAGTGAGACAGATAAGACGAGAGCCAATAATAGGTATGGGACCTGACTTAGGCTTACCGTAACTCCAGGGATTATCGGCTCAAGTCTCACAGCGGCAACCGTAGGTCGTAGGATGGTTAACTCAAGTACTGTGTAAACAATTAGATATATCCCTAATATCATGGCGAGGACTGCTAGACCTACCGATACGGTCTCAAATAGCCTATAGCCCCTCCCCTTGGAAAGCCTTGGAAACCAGCTATCCCTGGCGGACTTCCTCCAAATTAACACGAAAGGATAGATCTGAATTCCCTTACTCTCGAACAGCTTCTTATTTGTCCTCCACGCCAGGTAAATTGCTCCCCATAGAGCCAAAAAGATCAGAGCACCCTCCAAAAAACTTACCATAGTGTTAAATCCGATCGTTCCCTTAAATTATTGTGCGTTATAATTCCTCCCATTGGGAACTCCTTAACCGTAAAAGGGAGAGAGCGTTGGAGATCATTGAATCCCTAAATTTACTGCAGTTTGATCCCCTGGTTTACGGTTCCACGGCAAGGGGGGATGTCCATCAGCGTAGTGATATAGATGTGGTACTCCTTAACCCAAACCTGTTATATTTAGATCAGATCTCGGGACATCATAGATACATAGTTCAAGCCACACCTAGATCTGTCCCTAAGGCGTACATATCGTTAGATCCTGACGAACTCGAGGTTTTATCTTTCCCGTTGGCCCCATTACCTCCTCACGAGTATGAGTTCTTCCTCTTTGGGGGTGTGGCTACCTTTAGGGATCTGAAGGATGGGGTTAGGAGACCTGGAGTGAACAAGGCGCTGATTCTCCTCGTGCCCAATCAAGAGGGACATATTGAGTTACCTCTGAAGGGAAATGAAGAGTACGCAGTTAAGTTAACAGGTGCCTCAATGTCCACCATTATTTACAGGGAGAACTTATTGACCAGAAGGAAGGAGTTGGGGCATACAGGTGTCTTCCTTAAGTATGATCTTCAGGAGGAATCGTTTGAGGAAGCATTTGTTGCACTGAGGAAGAGAAACAAGTTCTTCAGGAGGGCTCTAGATGCTTAAGGGTGAAGTACATGGGATGAGGATCAGAACTACTGTCCCCGTACGGACTGGAATTAGGGAGAGACTGACCTTTGACCTGTTCTTGGATGATAGGAAAGTAGGCAACATTGTATGGTTTAAAGGAAGGATGGACTACCTACCTTGGTTGGAGTTAGATTATGACCCTTGGCCTAGGAGGATTGGAGCGGAGGTGGGACTCTTCTCAATTATACATGACTTTCTTCCTCCGGGGGGACGATTCTTCGTAACGTATACCAGGGATCATGAAACTCAAAGGCTCCTCTTTATGGGTCGTAACCCCATACTTACTCCCCTAGGGTTCTCCATGCTCCAGGCCGGCTTCACCTGGTTCAAGGACTGGTACTTTCCAGAGGGTGGTAACGAGGGATCAGCCAAGCTGCAAGGTAATCGCCCTTTATCTCTCCAGGACAAGATACGCCAATTGAGGGAGAGATTAACTGAGGCTGAGGAATCCGGTGACAGGGAGATATCTGATTGGATTAGGGAGACCCTTTCAAAGCTCCTGTCATCTTGAATATCATTTCTTGAATATCATTCTTTCCGAGACCCTAAGCCTTCTGGCATCTGGCATCTCTTCGAATATCCATACTTCGGCATCTCCCTGTAGGGAGCGTATCACTCCCTCCACTTCGTTTGGGGAGATGAAATAGCCATCTTCGGCTTTTTCTCCCAGTTCTTCGAGCCATTGATTCCCAGAAGTCTTCACAAACGCCCTGACCACCAAACCCTCCCCACTGATCTCCTCGTACGGCTTTCTGCTCTTTCTTGCCGTTCTTAGGAACCTTGTTCTTGTCTCAACAATATCCTTGTATACTGAGCTACAGTAATGTGCTGTTATCTTTGAATTGGCCAGTTCCCTCAGCACCTTTGACGCTGTGTCAAAGCTCCCCCTCACCCCAGCAAGTCCGTGAGATACGGTGAAGCCCTTGGAGTTAAGGGGCCCACTATTGCGCTCGTTGAGTTCCAGCTCGTTGATGTTGATGAACTTAACTCCGACATCCTCTGCCCACTTGGCCAGTTTCACGATCTCCTCCTCACTGCCGGGGACGGCGGGTATCTCTAGACCCACCTCAAGTCCAACCTCTATGGCCCTTCTTACTCCATTGAGAAATTCGGGCTTGGTGGGATGAAACCTTATCTCATCAAGTCCCGAAAACCTCAGTTCCATTAGGGCGTCGTATGTGGCATATCTTCCGCTGGTGTATAGATGAATATGGAACTCCTTCCCAAACTCGTCCTTCAGTCTGCGGATTACCCCAACAGTTTTGTCCAGGGCCAGGAGGGGATCACCTCCAGTTATTCCTGCGCCCAACGCGTTCATTCTATATGCCTCACCAACGTAATCCTCCATATCATTTACCTCCAACTCATTTGCAAATCCCTTCTCCTTACCGAATCTCTCCTCGCTCACTGGACAGTAATAGCAGCCGTCCGAACATTGTCCTGTTATGAACACCACCAGTTTCCCTCCTTTCCTGCACAACTCACATCCAAGCGGAAGTTGACCATAGTATAGGCTGACTTCCTCATTACCCTGCAGTACCCTCAATTCGAGATGTGGTGTGCGTAGCAGCATATTAACTCAATGGATCCTGTAGCGAAGAATGGCCGCTATTCCGGAAAGATTCTTTAATTGAAAGTAAATAGGAGAATCCCTGGGAACTATCCAGATCCTTCCGCCCTTTCCTTCCACATCTTCCAGAATCTTTTCTGTGTTACCTCTCCCTCCCTGCTCCTCCACGGAGAGCAGATCTTCAATAACCAAGAGTTCCTTCACTGCCCCTAGACTTGCCGATTCTTGAACCTCTTTCATTCCGTAAGCTACCAGTCCGGAATCCCTCCCCATGAGCTCTACGATTTTTTCGAAGGATTCCATCCCCTCCGCTATCTCGTAATCCCTTATCACGGCCTTCATTACATCCCTTCTGAGTAATTCGTTGAGGCCATTTCTAGTTGCACTGTGGACGTGCTCCGTGTAAACCCTTATCCCAGATCCCTTCAGTCTCTCCGCCACCAATTCCCTAAAACTACCTGGTCCGGCAACCATGATCACCTCTATTCCCCCATTTTTTAGAAAGGCCTTGATTTGCTCTACAACGATGTTAACGTTCTCCTCCAACTGACTCTGTTCCTTGTTGGGAGGCCTCATGGTTGCTTCCTGAAGGATCTTAATCCCTTGTAACATGGGTACGGCAATCAGGTACTCATCATAGTCCGCCAGGACTAACATTACTCTACCCGCCCTTTCACCCTGCCTCTTTATCCTTTCCAGAGCGTATTTGGGCCAACTCTCCTTCATGATTACTATTTCCCAGTTTAGGTCCAAGTTTATTGTATGGTGTTGACCTTTTACTCCATATCTTTCTGGGGCATCCAGTACTATCCCGTGGATCCTTAGCCTGTTGGTATACTGTTGGAACTCACTTCTTTCGACCCTCAGGACTATGGTCATTGGCACCCTTCTGCTCTCCCCACCAACGCTAACATCCCTGGTGGTAGTTGCCGTAACAATGTCTCCCTTCTTCAGGATCAAATGGATCACCCAAAGGTCGTCCTCGGATTCAGCTACCAGTCTCATTGAACCCCGCTTCTCATCAAACTCCAAAATTCTCATATATCGTTCCTGAAGAATTCTCTTAGAGTTGGTAATTATAGGCGATGCCTCACCGTCGGACCTTGACGGAATATATGAGATAGAGAAGGGGAGTTTCGACGACCCCTACCCATTGGGGCTCCTCAAGGCCTACCTTTTCATATCCAATGGACTTTTCATAGTGGCCAGGAGCGAGAAGGTGTTGGGCTACGCCCTAGGCATAGTTCAAAGTAAAAATAGGGGTCACGTGATCTCCATTGCCGTAGACCCATCCTTTAGAGGTGAAGGGATAGGGAGGTCACTCCTAGGTGAGCTCCATCGTAGATTCTTGAAGCTGGGCTGTAGCTATTCATATCTTGAGGTAGCGGTAACCAATACTGAGGCCATAGAACTGTACAGAGCGATGCAGTATAAGGTAGTGAGATTTAGGGTAGGTTACTATGGAAAGGGGAAACATGCTTTCGTAATGGTTAAAGATCTAAGAGAAAGAGTGGGAATATGTTAAAAAATTAGAATGTAATGACCTCATAACCTTGATTAACATATAGTGAGACCCTCTCACCCGCTGGTTCTAGCCTTAACCCCATGGATTCTAGCTTGTCCTTTATGTTCATGCTGTTAGCTATACCGACACACGCCGAGTCTACCGCATGGTTTTGAATTAGTTCGGTTAAGTATTGCCTCGGCTCTCCCTCTAATTTTGTTATGTACATTTGACTGGGTCCAAAGAAGAGCAGCTTCAGGTCTTCATACCTCTTATTCTTTATGCTGTTATAAGCCATCCTGATAGCCAGTTGAACCTTTTCGTCTCCTGACATTACCAAGAATAGAACTTTTGTCATAGGGAGGAGTTTACTTAGAGAAATAAAAGCATTTTTTATGAAGTTGCTATAGGGCTCGACAAATCTCTAATATACTCTAAGTTGTCATGCGATATGGCTGGCAGCTTCCACTATCTCGTTTGGCTCAGGGAATCTTTTGGTCTGATACCTTGAGAACTTAAGCTGCCCATTTACGTAAACATCGAATATGCCATTAGCCCCTGGCGTCAGTGTCACATTGACATCGTTCATATACTTAAGGATTTCCTCAGCCAAATTTAGAGCCCGTGGAAGGAATCCACATGGCTTGCAGTAAACTATCTTTATGTCTGTAGGCATGTATGGAGATCCTTCCCTGGGACTAAAAAGATTTAGCCTTAACTATCCTTCACCATGGGCCCGCGGGGATTTGAACCCCGGACCGCTCGGTCTCTCAGGAACCTTATGAGCCGAGCGCTCTACCTAGCTGAGCTACGGGCCCATCATTCACCACCCTGGACCTCTATTTATCTTTATCTGTATTCGGGATTAGGAGGACGAGACTCCTTCGCAGGGGAGTAGTCCTTGGAAATAACATGTTTCGTTAGATAGGTTTGGCTACACCAGTTAATTATTCTTCATAGCCTAATCAAGTAAGAAGCTTTGAGGGTGTCAAGTGTCCTAGTTAGAATTGGTGTTTACACTGTGTAGCCACTTGTCAAGATAAATTATCTTCGCTTCAGAACGTTATTCCGCTGCCACGAATTAATGAGGATTGTGGCAAGTCAATAGATCTCCACAGATAGGCATTTGTTAATTTACCTAATCCATGACGACATTATCGACACACTCGCTTTAGATACAGGTCATCCATTATTTAGTGACTTTCACGCTGTTGCAAATTTAACCTTCGCTGTTGCAATCACGTAATGTTCTCCCAACAGAGTAGAGCGTAAAGTATGGGCCCGCTGGGACTTGAACCCAGGACCTCCGCCTTGTAAGGGCGGCGTCCTCACCAGGCTAGACGACGGGCCCTTTACCATCCTTTTTACACTGTCCCTAAAAAAATGTATTGGAAGAGGACGCCTATCTAGCATGAGAATTAGGGGATATAAGGGCACAGCGAAGTGATGGACTCCTCAGCAAATATTTCTGAAACATTTCTTCCATTACACAAGCAATTACACACTGAGTGATTAGCTTAGGGATAACTGGATCGAAGTAGGAGAACGTAAGTTATGGCCTCCCGTTAGCTTAGGTGAGTAACCTTTCTTCCAGACTAGGACTATGAAGATCACGGGGCACTACCGTTCCAAAGATGATAGAAAGAAGTTAGGAATCTATGAGATTGAAGCCCAGCTAGTTAGAGCATGACGAGTTCATCATATTAGAAACCGTCAAACTTTAAGAAAGGAGAGTGTAACAAGATTATGATAGCCGGGTAGTCTAGCGGTCAAGGATCCAGGGTTTTGGCCCCTGGGACCTGGGTTCGAATCCCAGCCCGGCTATTGCGGATACCCCCACTCTTCCACTGCTCACACGCGCTTCGATCACCTTCTTTAATGGACTTAATCATGCTTCTCTTTATCATCATAATCGTCCTCCATCAGATAGACATAATACCTAACCTATGATCCCTTACACAAAATTTAGAACTGAAATGAGCTCGGGCGTTTCTAGGACGAAAGGTTACAGGGAGTTTAAGTACCGATCCTCGTGGAATGTGGAGTTTCTAATAGTGGGAAGGCAATAATACTTGCTGTAGAGATGGTTTAAAGATTCTATGACCGCTCAAAGATTCTATGACCGCTCTTACTTAACACAAATCTCTTACTTAACACAAAAAGGCCGACGATTCTGCGCCCTCTGTAATAAGAGTGCGGGGGATGGGACTTGAACCCACGCAGGCCTACGCCATCGGGGCCTAAGCCCGACCCCTTTGACCATGCTCGGGCACCCCCGCACGTTACTGATTATCACTGATCCTTTTAGCTCTTACTGACTAGATGGCTATACCAGGCACTGCTTCGTCATTAATGTTGGCCAGAACTTTTTCTATGTTGCCAAGGAAGCACTTAGTGTTCACACTAAGCCACGAATTTTACTTTTGCCCAACGGCTATGATTTACAAAATGTGAATAAAGCCCCACTTTTGAGGAGAACGTCTTCCCCGTGATTTGTAGGTCAGTGTCAACACTATCAGGAAGCAGATGAATGGATTTTCCAATTCGTGGATAGCATTCTTACTTTTTATTTCATATGTTCATGAATTAGTTCCACTTGCAGGACATCTGGGTGATTAACTTCTCGTTTTCCATGTTGATAGTCGCTAATTTCGCTTAAACCTGAAGGATCAACAGTCAAACCCCTTTGTTTATAAACGTCAAAAGCGATCCTCTACTGTGGAGATCATAACAACAGATGTGGGGATTCGTGAGATGAGCTCACTGTTCTCAGCTCTTGCTGATCCGACCAGATTAAACATAGTCATGTTCCTCTACAGGAGGGATAGGGCCACAGTACAGGAAATCGCGAAGTCGCTACTGAAGTCCCAGTCACTGATCTCCCACCACCTCTCATGTCTCAAGAACTGTGGAGTAGTGAACTATCAAAGAGACGGACGTTTCGTATACTATTATCTTAATGGAGACGGTATAAGGAAAATAGTGGAAATAGCCCTGAGGCACGTTGCAGACTACGGAAGGTCAATCATGAGTTGCGATATAATTAACGAGTCCACAAACTCACAACCAACAGGACAGGAATTTCCCTGATCCGTGGAATGTTGTTCTCCTAACCACTCAATTTGTAAGGCCTTATGAAGTCTCGTGGAGCAGCACTGAACGGCTCCAGGTACTTCCTTAAAGCCTTAGGTACCTCCACGCTTCCATCCTCCTTTTGATAATTCTCCAGAATGGCAGTTATGGCTCTACTTGTTGCTATGGCAGTACTATTCAGCGTATGCACAAAGCCCTTGTCGCCATTCTTCTCCACATAGCGTATCTTGAGCCTGTAGGCTTGCCAATCTAAACAGTTACTACAACTCACCATTTCCCTAAACTTGGCCTGAGCCGGCATCCAGACCTCGAGATCATATTTCTTTGCTGCACAGGCTCCCAAGTCCCCAGACGCTATGTTTATCACTCTATATGGTAAATCGAGTTCCCTAAACAGCGCCTCAGCGTTAGATATCAACTCCTCATGTATTTGCCAACTTTGATTAGGATCGCTAAACACGAATTGTTCAACCTTATGGAATTGATGAACTCTGAATATGCCTTTAAGGTCCTTATTGGCGGCCCCAGCTTCCCTCCTGAAAGCGGGACTTGCCCCCACAAACTTAATGGGCAATGATGAGCGGTCTATGGTCTCGCCCGCATAGAGTGCTGCGATGGGATGCTCGGCCGTAGATATTAGGTACAGATCCTCATTCTCTACCTTGTATATAGCGTCCTTAAACGTTTCGAAGTCAATGAGGGATTTAATTATGGATCCTCTAAGCATGTATGGAGGAAGAACCAAGGTAAATCCCCTGCTTGTCATGAAGTCAATGGCGAAGGCCAGAAGGGCCATGTCCAACCAGACCAAATCGTCAAATAAATAGTAAAATCTGGAGCTGGCCACGTCCCCTGCCTTTATGGTGTTACCTAACTTGAGAACTTGCTCCATGACATCGGCGTGAGGAATAGGCTTCCAATTCAACAGCTCAAAATCAACCTGGTTCCCCCCTAACTGTGATTTGAACTGCTCTAGATCATCCTTATAGACCTTAAATTTACCATAAAACCTAATGGGGACGCTTGCCGATTCATCACCAACAGGTACGGATTCGTGAACAAGGTTAGGTAAAGCCATGAGTGCTATTTCCCTTTGCCTCTCAAGTTCGTCTAACTGTTTCTCCATCTCCTGGAGTTGCTGTAGAAGTTTCTTGGCCTCCTCTATTTTAGACTGCCTCAATTCCTTTGGTGCAGAGGCTACTTCCCTTGTTATTTTATTGTGTTCATGCCTTAACCTATCCACTTCCTTAAGTGTAGCCCTCCATTGAGCGTCAAGCTCAGCAGCCTTAGTTGCTAAGGATTCGTCTAACATTCGTTTCTTCATCTCTAACTTCAGTCTGGAGAGATCGTTCCTCAGAAGTTCCATGATTGTCCATGACATGGCTAGAACCTAAGTTAAGCCACTAAAAACGTTTAGGTCTTCTGCTCCTCAACAGGAAGACCATAAGTCTGAATCCACATTTCAACTATATCGTACCCGTAAAGCTTCTTGAACTTCTCTCTTCCCTGGGCTGTCATCTTCATTGGGTTCCACTGCGTCTCCATATCCACGTCCACCTGAACGTCCGTTGCGGGGACGGACTCCCTTATAACAGCGTCCACAGTATAAACAAGGTCATCTATTACAGGGCATCCAGGTGCTGTTAGACCCAGCCTGAGATATACCTTTCCGTCATCGTTGATCTTGAGATCGTAGATTAGACCAAGGTTAACTATGTCCACCGGTATTTCAGGATCATAGACCTGAGTCAATGCCTCCATTATCTTAGATTTCCATTCCTCTGCATTGACCTGCGGCATGATGTATCAGGATCATTTGGCCTTTAGGAATTTCAATGTTTGCTAGATCCAGGATTCAGTAAATCTTCTCTTCTCCTGTAAAAACAACTCCTACTCATGGTGTGACAAGCAGGCCCTTTGGGCTCCACCATGAATAGAATGGCGTCACCGTCACAGTCAACCAAGAAGTCCATTAGTAACTGATAATTTCCACTGGTCTCTCCCTTCAACCACAATTGGCTTCTACTTAGGGACCAGAAGTGAGCGTACCCCGTGGTCAATGTCTTGGTAACTGATTCCCTGTTGACGCTGGCCACCATGAGCACTTCCTTGGTTCTATAGTCTTGAACCACTGCGATGGCAGTTCCATTAAGATGTCTATAGTTTAGGCTGTCAGCTACCTTTCGGGCCTCCTCCTCGGTGAGGGTCAACGTCTTAACCACCTGATAAGGTTATCCAGAAAGAGCGAACCACTCTCACCACTCTTTTCTGGGTGAAATTGCGTTCCGGCGATCCCAGGACCTTCCACTAACACGGGGAAAATTGAGCCATAGTTTGCCACAAGGTCCACATCGCTGGGATCATAATTTTGAGCCACGTAACTGTGAACGAAGTAGAAGTACCTTCCATCTATGTTTTCTGTTAATAGTGAAGAATTAGTCAATTGAACCCTATCCCAACCTATGTGTGGAAGTTTAGGTGCTCCCTGAAGTTTCTCTATCTTGCCCTGGAACCATCCCAGTCCTTCCCCCCCTCCTCCTTCACTTCCACTCTGGAACATAACCTGCATACCCAAGCATATGCCTAAGAAACTGGATCCTTCTTTCCTTAATCGATTTAGAGTCTCCCCATAAGATCTCAGGAAGTTTGAGACGGAGGAGAAGGCCCCTACGCCTGGAAACACTATCAAGTCGTATTCTGGGCGAGGAACCGAACTGACATCCACTTCCAGGTTTTTCCTTTTGAGGGCGGAGGATATACTAAATATGTTACCAACACCGTAGTTGAGTATAAGCGCCCTCACTTCATCCTCCTCCTCAGTTCAGAGTATATATCTTGAGGGCTTAAGTCGGACAAGGCCATGAGGACAAATAGATGATATAATAGGTCTGCAATTTCGCTCACCGTTCTCTCCTTTCCCTCAGCTAAGGAAGCAACCACCACCTCTATGGACTCTTCCCCAACCTTTCGTGCCACATAGGGTTTACCCTTATCAGCCAGCTCCACAGTGTAACTTCCCTCAGGCCTCTCCTTAAGCCTCTCAAGTATGATTGAGTAAAGCTGATCTAACACCTCAGACATACCTAGCACCTATACTCCTTCCGTGCCATACGAAGCCCTCATAATCCGCCAGCTTCATCGCGGCATTCCATAGCTCCCTATCTATTCCAGTTGCCTTAACGGCAGGCCTGAGTTTCATAAAGTCATATATTGAAAGTCCTCCTCTGAACCTAGCCCATCCGGAGGTGGGAAGGACATGACTGGGACCTGCACAGTAATCCACCAGGGCTGGAGGCGTGTTACCCAGCGTTATAACCCCAGCGTTCCTGACCTTGGAGTAGAGGACTTCAGCATCCTTGAGGTGAAGTGAGAGATGTTCAGGAGCGATGGAATTGGCCAGCTCTATGGCCTCCTCTACGTTCTTGACCTTGACCAGATGGTAAGTATTCTCAGGTGAGACGTTACTCTTTAACCATTCCTCGACTTTACTGAGCAGAGTATTGGATGTACTAAGGAGAACTAAGACACTGCTAGGACCGTGTTCTGCCTGGGCAGCCAGATCTTGAGCCACGTGGATCCAATTTGCCGAATCATCTGCCAGAACCACGAGTTCTGTAGGTCCTTCAATTCCATCGATCCCCACCACATCGCTGATGAGAAGTTTAGCTGCCTGAACGTATAGCCCACCAGGCCCAACTATCTTATCCACCCTCCTAACGGTCTCAGTTCCGTAGGCCATGGCAGCTATGGCCTGAGGACCTCCTATCCTGTAAATTGACTTGACACCTATCTTTTTCGAGATATAGGCCACAAGTGGATCGAGACCAGCCTGAGATGGGGCCGATGCGACATAGAGTTCCTCAACTCCTGCCACCAACGCAGGGATCCCCGTCATGAGAAGAGTGGAAGGATAGGAATTTCTTCCCTTGGGAACATATATTCCAATTCGTCCTATTGGCTCCCAAATCAAATCCACGGATACATTTAGTCCGCTGATGCCCTGACTTGGGGGTTTGGTTTGAACATGATAGTCATATAAATGTTGATAAATTAGATCAATACTCTCCGCCAGATCCCTGGGTACCTTCGCCACGGCGTCCTCAATTTCTCTCTCACTCGCAGCAACTCTATCCAGCTTTACTCCATCAAGCCGTTCTGTCAGCCCGAGGAGGGCCCTATCTCCATCCTTAATTACTGCATCAACTATCCATCTCACCTTTTCCACATATTCCCTTATTCCGTTCCCTCTTTGCGGTATTTCGTGAAAAATCACGGCCTGACCTCAACTCCTTTGGATATTAACAATTTCTTGACCTCCATAATGGTTAACAGCCTGTCGTGAAATACTCCTGCAGCCAGGGCTGCGTCCGCTCCTCCCTCTGTTAGCACTTCCAAGAAATGTTGGGCTGAACCCGCACCACCACTCGCAATAACTGGCACTCCTACATTGAAACTCACCGCTTTGGTGAGATCCATATCGTAGCCGTTCTTGGTCCCGTCCCTGTCTATGCTTGTTAAAAGAATCTCACCTGCCCCAGCCTCCTCCACCTGTTTAGCCCATTTCACTGGGTCTAATTGGGTTGCCTCAGTCCCAGATCTAACGTAAACTTTCCATCTATCATACTCCCTTCTGGCATCTATAGCCACTACGACTGCCTGGGAACCGAATTCTCTGGCTATAGCTGTCACCAAACTCGGATTTCGAACAGCCGCAGTGTTTACGCTGATCTTGTCAGCTCCTGCGGAGAACAGGGTGGAAGCATCCTTAACACTTCTAATTCCTCCTCCCACAGTGAGGGGTATGGAGATCGTGCTGGCGGTTGACCTAACCGAATCAAGGAGAGCGCCCCTATCTTCCATGGTGGCCGTTACATCCAAGAAGACTATCTCATCGGCACCTTCCTCCTCATACCTTTGAGCCAATTCGGCCGGATTTCCCTTATCCTTAAGGCCCAGGAAGTTTATGCCTTTTACTACCTTTCCGTTCTTAACATCAAGACATGGAATGATCCTCTTGGTCGTCATAGCATCCCCTTGGTACTCATTATTTCACTTTCGGTTTTTCTTGTGGCTAAGAAAATAGAAACGCCAACTGCCTTGAACGAGGCCTCTATGATGTGGTGTGTATTATGACCATCTAGCTGCCTTAAGTGTAGAGTTAGTTCCGCCTTTTTGGCCAGAGTTTTCATGAAGTGTTCCACGTTCTCTGCGGCCATTCCCCCCAGTTCCTCCCTCTGTAAGTTCAAGGAGACGAAACCCTCTCCCCTTCCAGAGATGTCAACGGCAGCCAGAATTAACGCGTCATCCATAGGAATCACTGCGCTACCAAATCTGGTTATCCTTTTTCTGTCACCAAGTAATTCCCTAAGGGAGTCTCCAATTAGTATTGCTGAATCCTCCACTATATGATGATCGTCGTATCCCAGCTTATCCACTGCCCTTAAGGAAGCTGTGGCCCTCATGTAGAAAAGGAGAGTATGAAGCATATGGTTGAGGAAGGGAACTGGAGTCTTCACTTCTACGGTCCCAGGTTCGTCTATGTTTATTGAGAGCTCAATTAGTGTTTCCCTTGTCTCCCTTCTCTTGGTTATACTTCTAGACATCTTTAACACCCCTGAGCTTGCCATCATAAAATGCCATTCCCACCAGGGCTGCATGAAATCCCGCTTCCTTAAGTTGAAGCAGATGAGACAGCTCCGCCACACCCCCCGCATATTCCCTTATTCCAGGTAAGGCCGGAGCTAATTTCAGGGCCTCGGGTTCCACGCCACTCTTTGTTCCCTCCCTGGAGACATGGGTTAGAATTGTCCCCCTTAACTTGAATTCAGAAACGATCTCTATTGCCCTCTCCAATGGTATACCCTCTTTCCTCCATCCCTTCAACAACGTCTTACCGTCGCTGTAATCTATTGATACAAGCAGCTTGTCTCCTCCTATATTGGCCAAAATTGACCTAAACCTCACGGGGTCTGTGAAAGGTAAAGTAGAGAGAACAAGCGCGCTAGCCCCAGCCCTCAAGTAGAGGGATGCCACTTCTACATCTCTTATTCCGCCTCCAATCTGTATCCATTTGAATGGAAGCCTTAACACCTCTATCAATTGTTCAGTGTTTCTACCTTCCTCTGCTGCCGCATCTAGGTCCACAATATGGAGAGATTCATATCCCATATCCAAGATCCATTGGGCCACATCCTTAGGAGAGCCCAGGCTCAGTCCAGTTCCAGGGACGCCCTTTACTCTCTTTACCGCCACGCCTTTGCTCACGTCCAATGTTGGGATAAGCTTCACCTTATCACCTTCTCTATATCGACTACAAGTATGTCCTTAGCTCCTCTTCCCTTGAGAAGTGCTACCACCTCTGGAAGCTCCTTCTCGTCCGCCACAGTTATCACCTCCCAAACATCTCCACGGCTGAGCCGCGTTACCGCTGGAGCCAGCATAGCAGGAAGGGAGGAAATCACGTTGTCCAAGTTCCTATCTGGCACGTTCATGAGGAGCAGTTTCTTTCCACGGGCAGTTATCGTACCCTTTATCATGGTCAAAACCATGTTCACCTTGTCGGCATCCTCACTTTTCATCCAGTTCTTGTTTCCTATGACAACCGCATAAGTTTCCATCACGTCATCTATTGGATTAAGTCCATGTAGCCTGAGCGTGGTACCGGTATTGGTAACGTCTATTATCCCATCCGCTGCATTGAGGGAGGGCATGACCTCAGCCGCACCGCTTATTTTAACCAATTTCGCCTTTACTCCCTTTCGTCTGAGATAGTCTGTCGCTATGTTAACGTACTTCGTGGCTATCCTTATTTCCCTGTCCAGCTTACTTGGGTCTTCCACGTTCCAATTAATGGGTAGGGCGAGAACTATCTTGGCTCTACCAAAGTCAAGTTTTACTAATTCCTCCACCGAGGCTCCTGACTCAACAACGTAGTCCAGACCGGTTATACCCAGTTCCGCCGCTCCAGCTTCGACTATGTTGGGTATGTCCTCTGTTCGCACCATCACCAGCTGAACGCCCTCCCAACTGGTCGGGATTATAAGTGCCCTATCGTCGGATGCCAAAGGTCTTATTCCCACCGCATAGAGGAGGTCAAGAACCGGCCTCTGAAGTCTACCCTTATTTGGAACCGCTATTTTCAAGGATCTCACCCAACGCCGTCAGAAGTTTCTGGTTCTCTCCTTCTCTTCCCACTGTGATTCTATACAGGTCGGTTCCATACTTCCTTATGATTATACCCCTATTAATTAAGGGGGTGAGTAAATCTCCCTTATACTTGACCAGAAGGAAGTTCGTAACCGAGTCGTACACCTTAAGTCCCAATCTCCTGAGACTATCCTTCAACCTCTCCCTATTCTCAGATACTTCATTGGCCACCCTTTTGGCATAAGATGGAGCCTCTAGAGCTGCTATCCCTGCCACGATTCCAGGTAAAGCTATATCGAAAGGTGTTGAAACTTTCAATAGCGCGTTGACTATCTCCCTATCAGCCACTAGGTAACCAACTCTCATTGCTGCCATGGAAAATGCCTTACTCATCGTTCGTAGGGCTATTAGGTTGGGATAGTTATGAATCATTTTGGCTACTGTATAGTTAGAGAACTCGTAGTAGGCCTCATCTATTAACACGAGTCCCTTGGTTTCCTCACAGAGACTTCCAATTAATTCCTCCTTTGCCTCCAAGAGTGGAGAGCCGGTTGGGTTGTTGGGATCATCTATGGCCACGATCCTGGCCTGCTTGGCGAGTCGTAAAAGCTCGTTAACATCCTCCTTCCATCTATCTCCGTCCTCCTTGAGGTTAACTTTGAGGATCCTCATGCCCATTGCTGAGGAGTAGACCTCATACATACTGTAGGACGGATTATTTATCACCACATCATCGCCAGGGCTAAGGAAATTATAGAAGAGCTGTCTTATACCTCCATCTCCTCCTGGTGACGGGTATATGTTGGATGGTTCTACTCCAACGTAGTCGGCAGCTAAGGATCTAAACCTCTCCATTAGGTCGGGAGTGGGATATCTGTTGCCTTTCTCCAGCCAGCTCCTCACAGCATCTAAAACGAATTGCGGAGGAGAGTAGGGCGATTCATTCAGGTGAAGTCTTATTCCTTCCTTCACATCAGTGAAGTCATATGGCTTCGCCCTAGCTAAATACGGCTTGATTAGATCTTTTACGTTTCTTGTGGATGCAATAAGCCTACCCTCGCCCATATCAATACCAATGAATAAATAACGTTTTTCCCTCCTTATTCCGTGACCCCGACTTTTCTTGAAAGGTTGATCAACGATAGGAACTTCGTAAGGTCTCCATACTATTGGTTCAATTTAGTTTTAGTGCTCAACGTAGGGTCCATATTATCTAAGGACTATCCTGTATGCATAGGAAATTCTGAAAGGATAAGGTGGAACCTCGTCCCCAAGGTAGATTTCAAACCTGTATGCACAGAAGGTGCCAGGCTCATAATTTTTGAAGCAGAGAATGAGAACGAAGTTCCCGCGAATTTCTGGCTAGTCACCTCTCCAAGGAAACTAAAATTGAAGGTAAATACGTTTCAGGTGGAGAAGTTAAGTGACGGAACATTTATGGCTTCCTCCAATGGAATCCATCATAACGTCAAAGTAACCGATGGAAGAATAGTGGAAATACCTCTTATTGATGCGGAAATGGAGATACTAACTTTGCTTGATCAGTGGGAGGGAGAGGGCTCAATTTCTGATATTGTGGGGATTATCTCCAAGAGGAGAGGAATCTCGAGCGGAGAAGTGAGACAAGTTATAGCAAGACTCAAAGAGAAAGGACGCATTGAAGTTGTTGGAAAAACAGTGAGGAGGGTTTCGTGAACTACCCTGCCCTTACGGACGGGGCTTCCTGGTTCATTACTCCACCTTGCCTAGCAGTAGAGGACGGAGCTCCACAGGCACAACGGGCCGTTCCAGTCCTGAGAATATGGCTGAGTCTATGTTGCCCAAGCGGGCCGTTGGTGTGGTAGAGACACCTCAACAACACTCGCTTTAACCGAGCAGCCTCGGTGACGCTTGTCCTGTCCATGAGTGCAATGGAATATTTGATGGTGGACGTTTTGAGTCTGAGGGGGGTATCCATTGACACCCTTATGGATGGGGTCTTCCACCCCCAAACCCCATTGAGATAAAAGATATCACACAGACTGAAGGACCTTTTGGTTTCTAAACCATTCGCTTTGATCTTCCCTTTCATAATACTCACTTACCCTACCGTAGTTCCAGAAGGTATACAGTTGCTCCCTCTTCCCGAATTTAAGAGAAATTTCACAATAAAACTTCAAAACATATTTATAAAAGCTATTTTATACTTAATCTCTGCAGATGTGGCATCTAATAAGTATGGATGATTATCTTTTACGCTCCCCACTAACTATTACTATAGCCGGCTTTAATGGAAGTGGATCCTTCTTGACACCATGAGTCTGGAGGTCAGAGGAGTTATAGACCTTAATTGATTTGAGCCCTGTCTTCATTGCCACATAGTTGGCAAAAGTTGAGATAACTGAGAATTCATCGAACTCCGTGGATAATAGCATATCCCTCGTTTCAGGGCTCATTTGAGACACATGGTCGAATAGTTTCTTAGCCAGTGTAGCGGACTCCTTGTCCCTAGGTTTGAATTCACGTAGAAGTTGATTGAGGGGTTTCCCTCCCTTAATCTCTGTTATCATTTTTCTCATGATGTTCATCTTTTCTTCATCGGCGACGTATATGAGTGCCTCCTCTGGGCTTCCTCCTAACACATTTAGAATGGATTTGATGTCATCAATTACTGCATGGAGGTAATCCACGCTAAGCTCCACCGTAGAGTCCACATGAATTTCATTACCTCCTGGCCATTTCTCATTATCAAGCAATGTGGTATGACCTATGTTGAGCCACACCTCCTGCGCTATATGTGGAGCTAGTGGGAATAGCATTTTAGTCCATACCTCCAGGAACTCTCTCAAGACTCTTCCATTCGGCTCCCTATTCAATGACTTAGTTAAATCAATGTAGTCCTCAACATAATATCTAAACCTATACACAAGAGTATTCATGACCTCTCTAAGACGCAGTTGGTCCATTGCTGAAGTGATGTCCACATTGGATCTGTTCAGTTTACTCATTAGCCATCTCTCAGGGATCCCCACTTCGTTACTGCCGCTGGGTATGGATTTCGAGAATTCATAAAGCCACCTTAGCTGATCTGTAATGCTCCTGGCGTCAGAGTCTGTGAAGTTGGAGTCTGTGCCAATTTCCGCACCTCCCAAAATAGTAAGTCTAACAGCGTCAGGACCGTAAAGCCTTATTGCTTTTCTCAATGCCACTATGTTCCTCAGGGACTTACTCATCTTCTTTCCCTCGTAGAGCACAAATCCGTTAACAGCTATTTGCTTAGGCCATAAATCTCTGGGAAATATGGCCGCGTGATTGAATATGAAGAATGAGAGATGATTAGGAATCAAATCCTTTCCGCTGTGCCTGGAGTCTAAGGGATACCAATAAAGGAACTCATTTCTCATCGTAGAGATCAAGTCCTGGGGTATCCCAGAAAGGGAGGAGACTTGACTTAAATCACCTTTCCCTAACATTACGTAGTCCCAGACCTCAGGCAAAAGTTGTGTGGCCCTTATTCCATTACTTCTGATCGTTTTTATCACTGTATAGAATGCCATATATATGGTGGAGTCACTTAAACTCTCAATTATCCATCTCTTGTCCCATGGGAGGGGGGTACCTAATCCCCTGGTTCGAGCACAGGCTCTCTTCTCTAACCATTCAATTGTGTATTGGAAGTCCTTCCTTACCTCTTCAGGTAGAATCCGCATGTTCTCTAACAAAGTCCTAGCTAGACTTTTCCACTGCTCATTACCATAGTCTAGGAACCATTGATCCTTAAGCAATTTGACTACGGTCTCATTTCCACATCTGCAGTAAACGGGCCTGTTCATCATTTCGAATATCTTTCTTCCGGCTCCCTTGGAGAGGAGTAACTTAGTAACGATCTCTCTGGCCTCCTTTACTGGAGAGTCGGGTAGATCACTCAATTCGTCCCTAAGTTCGGGAGATGCTAACTCAAGTATGGAACTAATCATAGTTCCCTTATGATATTCGGTTCTGTACACCTCCTCTGTCAGTTTCTCCAGTTCATCCTTACCCTTGGGTGATGATTGCTCCACCATCTTCACGCCTAGAGGAACTTTTTCCCCAGGAACGTCAATAACAGGAATAGGATTGATCTTGAGACCCTTCTTCTTTACATAGAAATAATCAAAGGGAGCGTGAGCCGGTACACTCATCACCACTCCAGTGCCAGTGGAAGGATTGACAAACTCAGCTTGAACTATGGGGAGGAGATTTCCGGTTAATGGATTTCTCGCCTTAAGCTCCAACAATTTACTATGATCTACCTTCTCCCCAAGCTTCATATCATCTATCTGGAATTGTAGTCGCTGAGCTGCCTTCTCGGCCACTATAAACCTTCTACCCTCAAATTCTACAGTTACATACTTTTCAGAGGGATTTAGCCAGATACATACCGCACCAAACACTGTCTCAGGTCTTAGGGTAGCTGCAGGTAGAATTCCCATTGGGGTCTCGAAATAAATCAAAGTGAATTCTCCGATCTCCGGCTCAACATCCCCCTTAGTGTCATGCATTCCAACTGGTAAGTTATGTACGGGACACCAGCCAACTGGATGAGTATCTTTTACCACAAAGCCCATCTCGCTTAACTTCCTGAACTGCCATGTGATGAAGCTCGAGAACTCTGGGTCAATTGTTGTAAACTCCCTACGCCAGTCTATACTAATCCCCAGCTCAGTCAGAGCGGACTTTATTTCATCCTTAAAGTAATTGGCCATGAAGAGGGGATCGGCAAGCATTGAGATTTTTTCTGGCGGAATTTCATATATAGATTTAAATATATCTAATAGCTCCTTATCTCCTCTTGCCACATCGTCGGCCATGGTGACAATTGGAGTCCCTGTAAAGTGAAAACCCAAAGGGAATAGGACGTTGTAACCCCTCATGCGCTTATACCTTGCGTAGACATCGGCGGTACCATAGGTTCTAGCATGTCCAAGATGAGGCGGGCTATTAGGATATGGGAAAGCCGCAGTAAGGAAGAACTTTTGCTTGGAAGGATCAGGCTCCGCCTCATGAACTCCTGCCTTCTTCCACTCTGATTGCCATTTCCTCGCAATATCGCCAAGGGTCGAAGCGAAGCTAGAGGGTTCCTCGTTCATGGCCCCTCACTAGCATTAGCACATTTTAAGTCATAGTGTAAATCGAGGTGTGTTCACAAGAACTGGAGATGACGGATCCACCTCAATTAAAGATAAGCGTATAGGCAAGGATTCGCCGATTGTGGAGTTTATAGGAGAAGTGGATGAACTGAATTCCTTCCTAGGGTTAGCTCTAACGAGCCTTACATGGGAGGACATGAGAAAGGATCTAGGGAGGATTCAGATGGATCTTTTCAAGTTAGGACAGGACGTGGCCACAGGAAGCGAAAAGGCCTCCATTTCACAGGAGGACGTGAAATGGTTGGAGGAAAGGACAGTGAACTATAGAAAGGAGAGCGGTCCTGTAAAACTATTCGTGGTCCCAGGTGGGTCAGAGGAAGCGTCAAGACTCCACGTGGCCAGAACCGTAAGCAGAAGAGTGGAGAGGGAATTAGTGGCATTGTCAAAAGAAGTCCAAATTAATAAATGGACAATAGTCTACTTAAATAGATTGTCATCGTTACTGTTTTCCATGGCGGTCACCGCCAACAAAAGAAAAGGGGTGGAGGAGAGATTTTACGACATCAATAGGTACTTTTGAGAGGAGAATCGAGAAGCCCAGACTTTATGAGAAGTTCACAGTTCTTACAGATCGTTCTCCCCGTGCTTGTGGGTTCCCCGCAGATTATGCAGTTTGGCAAGGAGAGAGCACTGGATAGTTTGGACCTCATGTTCATAGATATTTGATCAAAGGTATCCAAGATTCTGAGAAGAACGCCAGGTGACTTGAACTCCATCTGATACAATAGTTCCCTAACCCTCGCCCTTAATGTGGGCCTCCTAAGCATGTAGGGGCATTCGACATCCTGAAAGGAATACCCCCTGAAGTTAGCGTAAAGAGTGGTCTCCCACTCATATATCCTTCTCAAAGGTTTTAGCCTTGGAACGAACTTACTACTCACAATCAGGGGGACGGAACCGAACCTAACTAATCTTTCCAGGTCCCCCCTTAATAGATTGATTATTATGGTCTGTACTTCATCGTCTAAATTATGTCCAGTGACTACAACGTCTGCTCCAACTTTCCTCGCGAAGTCATTGATCAATTTCCTTCTGAATCCACCGCAAAATGTACATGCGGACGTCTTGAGCCCTGAGGATGATGCCCCAGAAACCATCTGATCTAGAGCATAACCGAGAGACTCCCTAAAGCTCGTCTTAATTAGGGATTTAACGTTAGTTAGTTGAATGAGTTGGTCAGCCTGATCCTTCCGGTTGTACCCCTCTATTCCTTCCTCTATATTAAAGGGAATTATGTTATCTGGATCTAGAAATTCCCTGAGGGAGTCCAGAAGGACGAAGCTGTCTTTTCCTCCAGAGACGGCGACCAACACCTTCTTTGATCTGTCGATGCCGAGTCTAGTGGCCTCAATCCTTATCCTTGATTTCACATCCTCTAAGAAGCATGGAACGCATAACTTCCTATTGGTATGCGGTTGTAGAACTTGTGCCTCTCTTTCTCCACAAAGGTCACAGTTCATTTGGGCCTCTTACCTTCTACCAATCTATTACCGCTGGACACCTCATCTATACTGTGAATGGCACAACCGCTGTCATCTAGAAGTTTTTTAACGGAGTCGAAGTTTATGTCCTCCCCTTCGACAACAATCATGAGACCCATTGTCTCTACGTCCATGTCAGTAACCGTTATGTTTACTCCATCCACTCCGCGTAGGGAAGAGATTCTTTCGGATAGTTCAACTATGGATATGCCCTTAATTGGCTTGAGTACATCCAAAGTTATCCTCCTTATTCCCATATAACAGCAGCCAACCCTACATTCCTTCTCCCAAAGATAAAAACTACTCTACTAACATGGACCCTAGATACCTTAACGCGGAGACCAAAGTTTAAATAGTAGGGGGATAGGGGTTATATCCTGTCGGGGGGCCACCATGATGATAGGGGTTAAAGCTCTGGATTCGCCCAAGGTGATAGGTAAACAGGTATACGGAAGCCTCTACGACTGTGACGCAGAGGCCCTCAGAGATGAGGACGTAATCAGAGACATAGTGATCAAAGCTGTAAGCGAGGGAAATATGACTCTGCTTGACATAAAGGGATGGAAAATAGGCGAAGGGGTAAGCATAGTTGCCATAATTTTAGAGAGTCATATAACCATACATACATGGCCAGAGTATAACTTTGCAACTGTCGATGTTTACTCCTGCGGCGCTCATACTGACCCAGTGGCCGCCTTTAAATACATCGTCACTAGGCTAAACGCGAAAAGATTTAGTATGAATGAGACAGACAGGTCGTCAGACTTTTGAATGTTTATTGTAATAGGTGGAGGAATAGCGGGTCTGTTAACAGCGAGATCCCTTAGGGATCGAGATAAAACAATAGTTATAGACAGGAGAAGGGTAGCTGGGAAGGAATGTACGGGCATTATTAGTAGAACCACATTCAAATTTCTTGGCATAGGAAAAGAGTACATAGAGGGGGAGTTCAAACGGATAGAGCTTGTTCATGAAGGAAGATCTATCTTCATCAAAACCGATATTGTGAAGGTCGATAGAGCCAAATTGGAGAGAGACCTAGCTTCGGAGCTTTGGATCACTAGGCCTGTGGATGCAATTCCAAAGGGCGATGCTGTAGTAGCTGGTAATGAGGTTTACAGAGGAGCGATAATAAAGGCGTGGGGCTGGAAAGGGAATGCAAAGTGGATGAAGGGAATAGAGTTCTCAACCGAACCGATTAATTTAGACAGAATAGTGGTCTACTTTGACGTAAGGAACGTTGGTGGCTTTTCTTGGATAGTGCCTACTCCTAATAGGACGTTGGTAGGGGCAATTTCCTACGACGATCCTTTGAAGTTCATTCCTCCCGTCCACAGAAGAAGGTTGGAGGTCCATGGAGGTGCTATACCGCGGGTTTATCCGAAAATGAAGGTCGAACCAGAAATAGGAGATGCCACTGGGCTAATCAAAACCTTCACCGGTGGAGGTATATATGGAATAGGGAAGCTCCTTTTCCCATTGGTTAAATGGATGAGTGAAGGTGAATCCGCTGATTATATTAAGATCAGGAAGGCCCTTCATAAAGAGGTAACCAGACAGTACAGATTAACTAGACTTTTAGAGGTTGGATGGCCGATTGCCCTGAATGCCTTCAGGTTACTTAAGGATAGAGAGTTTCAAGCGATCGAGGAATTTGATTCCCATTCTAAGCTACTTAGACTTCTCCTCCCTCTTTGAAGTTCTGACCAGGTTATAGCATCCTTCCCCTCTCTCAATAATCCCCCTCTGAAGAAGAACATCAATAACTTTTTCCGGTTCTTTCACCCCCTCGGCCATTAGTTCCCTAACGGCTATCACTTCCCCTACTGATATGTTGTCCCTGAAGTACTTCGCCGCTATCTCTATGTCCTTCTCTGAGACCATGCTTAAGATTTAATTTGGTTCAATTTATGGTTGACCCAATGAGGATAAGGAGATTTCTTCAGCTTCTAAGAATTCATAACGTCGCAGGGGCCGCAATCGGGGACATAATGGGTTATGTGGTCTTCACCTCGTGGCATGTGCGGCCGTTTTCTCTTGTACTCTCAGTAATAGTAGTAGCCTTAGTGGCTGCGGCTGGATATGTGATAAATGATGTCTTTGACGTAGAGATAGATAAGGTGAACAAGCCCAATAGACCTTTACCATCCGGTGACGTGTCAATAAGGGAAGCAAAGATCCTGGCCATGGCATTTTTCGTTGTCGGTGTGATCGCTGCAATACCTTTGGGTTTCTATCCTCTTGCGGTGGCTGTTGTAACTTCTTTACTTCTATTCCTCTATGCTTACAGGTTGAAGAAGGAGGGATTCTTAGGTAACCTTGTTGTGGCCCTAACTACGGGGCTATCCATATTGTTCGGAGGATTAGCGGTATCGGTATACGCATTCACTTCAATATCTCTGATTATACCTGTGGTTTACTCCTTCTTACTGACCTTGGGTAGAGAGGTTATCAAGGGCATTGAGGACTATTGGGGAGACTCCTCCAACGGTGTAAAGACTTTAGCGGTAAGGTTAGGTGTGAGGAATGCGTGGAACACCGCAAAGGGACTCTTAATTACAACTGCCGCCATATCCCCCTTGCCTATCCTGTTCAGGTATAACCCAATATACCTTGTCTTATTGGTGGGTTTCCTTTTCTATCTCATCAAAACCTTAACCCTACCACACTCCATAGAGGATGCGGCTCTTGGAAGTAATTACCTGAAATTTGCGGCCATAATAGGTATATTAGCATTCTTGATAGGTAGTATACCTATATTGATTTAGTCAAAACCTTCCTATAGCTCCCTTTAACCCCCACAGCTCTTACAGTTATCTGACCCTGCATTTCCTTCTTTAGAGGAATTACGAGGGAGCTGGAGGAGTTCGCGGTAACGTTACGAAGTACCTTATAGGTTATTGTAACACCATTATGCATCACATTCAATATTACCTTATCTAGGGGAAATTCACTTCCGTTGATAAGATGTATTTTCAGGCCGTCGATCGACCTCGTTGTTTGTAATTCCATGGAGAGTTCAGGCTCATTCACTTCCATCCAATAAAGAAGGGGGATGATTACTGTCCCTTGCTTACCTTCTCCTAGATGGACTAGTCTGAATTCCTCAGTTCGAGGGATCTCAAGTTCGTTGGCCTCGCCAGGGTCGAGAGTGAACTCAGTACTAGTAATGCCTTGATAAGCCCTTACCTTTGACCTACAGTCACTCCTTACTATCACGTAGCCAGAACCCTTGGCCTTAATCATATACTCCTCTCCAGGTCTTAGCTGCACGCCCCCTGCCCTCAAATTATACCTTGTATAGAAACCATGCTCACGGAAGACTGACACCAAGCTGACCTCTAACAGGCTCACATTTCCACCTAGTGAGCTTATGGTTACCTCATTCCTTCCTTCCTTGACGATGGGGGATACGTCGTATATAATTGAGGAGAGAACCCTTTCACCTAGGTTGTTCTCCCACGTTGGCTTAAATTCTCGAGTGAGCGAAAAGTCATTTATCCAGATCCTCCACTTCGGGGGCATGGGGGAATAACGTTGAAGATTGATCACCAGCAACGTCAATTCCGAGGGCCTGTCGATGGAAAAAGGATAACTCATTCCCCTTCCGCCATTAAGCATCCTTGACTCTACGTAGGTGATGTGATCAATGAAACCCTCTATCTCTCCTTCGCTGAAGGTTACTAGTTCACCGAGCGGCATATTACTCAGTGAGTCACCTTACATTAAATAAAGGTGGAGGTACATGTGGGATCTATTGACTATGATAAGAAAAGTGGACTTAATTGTCGAGGTCTTAGACGCCAGAGAACCTCTTATCACTCACTCATCGATTCTAGAAAAAAATGTGTTAAAGAGGGGAAAACCTTTACTTTTGGCCATGAATAAGAGTGACCTTGTTCCTCTTTCGCTGATCGAGTCTTGGAAAGAATACTTCCGGTCTAGAGGGCTGCATGCCATATATCTATCCGCCACCGGTCACCTGGGAACCAGATTATTGAGAAAATCGATTCAAGAAGAGCTGCCCCAGGATGGTAGCGTACTCCTAGTAGGATACCCGAAGACGGGAAAATCTTCGATAATTAATGCTCTCAAGAGCAGACACTCGGTATCTACTTCCAAATTACCAATGTCCGCAGGTTCCACCAGGGGAATAAGTTTGTTAAGAATTGGTAGGATCCTGATCTACGATACACCAGGCGTAATTCCACCTGATGGAGATCCCTTCGAGAAGGCGATAAGAGGCTACCCCATTGAGAAGTTAATGGATCCTATACCCCCTGCTTTAAGAATAGTCAGAGTTTCCTCTAATATAGATAGGGAAGCGTTGGTGAGAAAGTATGGGGAATTCACTTCTCCAGAGAATTTCTTAGAGATAGTTGCAAAGAAGAGAGGATGGTTCTATGGGAAGAGTGGAGAACCCAACGTGGAAGAGGCGGCAAGGGCGGTAATAAGGGAGTATCACGAAGGACGTATAACTTATTACACGTTTCCCCCTTCAAACTAGTCGGACTCAATGGAATTCAGAGCCGCGGTATTTGATGCCGATAGAACCCTGTGGGACCACTACAACATATCTGAATTAGTGGAACCTATGAAGGTGTCAGGAGATGTGCTGGTGGATGGGACTGGTAATAAGGTGAATCTCTATCCTCGCGTTAGAGAAACCTTGTCCGCCCTTAGGGAGAAGGGAATAATTCTGGGTCTTGCTACATGGAACGTTGAGTCAATAACTAAGAGGGTATTAGAGCTATTCCGGCTAAAATTTGATATTATAATATCAACAGAATATCCTTATAAATTCTTAATGCTAAGTGAATTTCTTCTTAAGGCCAAAAGGATGGGAGTAGAAATAAGGCCAGAGGAAGTGCTATATATAGATGATAGAAGGGACCACTTCGGTTATATATGGTTCCATTTAGGTAAAGTTAAGTGCGTAGAAATGTGGAAAGAGATCAACGATTACTCTGAGATACTGAAAATAGTTAACGTCTAACCTTTCCATAACCGATTTATATCTATATTGATAGCAGTAGGTAAAAGTAGGAAAAGCTTTTAATGGATATTGTACTTTACCAACTGGGAGCAAACGTGACCGGTGAGTTCTCTCTCCAAGTATGGTAAATTTCCCAATAAGTGCCGTTCCCCCTATTATGGATTTAATCTTATGGAGGTGGAACGGCCATGACTAACGGAGCCAGATTGACCATAGAGAGCCTTAAAAAAGAGGGGGTGAAGGTCATATTTGGAATTCCAGGCCTCACCAATATGCCCCTCTACGATGCGTTTCTAGAGGACCTACAGAACGGCGAGCTAAGACATGTTCTAATGAGGCATGAACAAGGAGCGGCCCATGCGGCTGACGGCTATGCAAGAGCAACTGGTTTACCAGGCGTATGTACTGCGACTTCGGGGCCAGGGACTACAAATCTAGTAACCGGCATAATTACGGCCTATCAGGATAGCTCTCCTGTGATAGCAATAACTGGACAGGTGGTAAGACCTTCAATAGGAAAATTGTCCTTCCAAGAGGCCGATACCCCAGGAATCTTCGCTCCTATCACAAAATACACGGTACAGGTCAGAAAGGCAAGTCAAATACCTGGTTGGATTAGAAACGGCTTTCACATAGCCACTACAGGAAGACCTGGACCAGTGGTCATAGATATTCCCAGGGACGTTCTACTGGAGGAAGTAGGGGACGAAATCAAGGTTGAGCCGATGAAGGGATACATGCCATTTAGGACAAACGTAACCCCAGAGAAGATAAAGGAAGCCGCACTATTAATGGCGAAAGCGGAGAGACCAGTCATTCTAGTAGGAGCAGGAGCCGTCTGGGCTAACGCCACAGAAGAGATCCTGAAACTGGCGGAGATGCTAATATCTCCCATAGTTTCGACCTTACCAGGTAAGTCCGCAATACCTCACGACCATCCACTATATGCGGGACCAATGGGCTACTACGGAAGAGCCGAGGCCACGAAAATCGCGTTAGAATCAGATCTTATAATCGCCATAGGAGCTAGATTGAGCGATAGAACCGCAACATCGGCAGAAGAAATAAAAAGTAATAGAAAAATAATAATGGTAAATATAGACCCTACAGATAGCGAAAAAACGGCTGGTGTAGACCTTAACTTGGTAGGTGATGCTAGGGGAATAATAAAGGATCTAAGGGAGTCATTGATTACAGTCTCTCAGAGGCTCGAAAGGTCAGAATGGATCAGTCGGCTGAAAGAATTGAAGGAATATTATTCAAAATTCTATTACGAGGATGAGAGACCTGGGCTGAGACCTTGGAAAGTCCTAAAGATCTTGAGGAACACCATACCTAGGGACAGCATAGTGACCACTGGAGTAGGTCAACATCAAATGTGGGCAGAGGTATTTTGGGACGTCCTAGAACCCAGAACCTTCATTTCATCAACAGGAATGGGAACAATGGGATTTGGCTTGCCGGCGGCCATGGGTGCAAAAATAGCTAGGCCAGAGAAGACAGTGGTGGACATTGATGGCGACGGATCCTTTCTTATGACTGCCACCAACTTAGCTACAGCCGTTGATGAAGGAATTCCCATAATATCGGTAATTATGGATAATAGGACTTTAGGTCTAGTTAGGCAAGTGCAGGATCTGTTCCAATCGAGAAGGATAGTTGGCGTAGATTATGGGAATTCGCCAGACTTTGTTAAACTGGCGGAGGCCTTTGGAGCAGCTGGATTTGAGGCCGCATCTTATGATGAATTAGAAAGGACTGTGAAAACAGCAATGGCCCAGAGAGTTCCCTCTGTGATTAGGGTTCCAATAGATCGAGATGAACTAGCCCTTCCTACATTACCTCCAGGAGGAAAGTTATCACAGGTGATAGTGAGTGACCCAAGGAAAAGTGGTTAGAGTTGTGGGGGTCTATAGGGACCCAGGACTAATAGAGAGGATAATGGGGACATTGAGGAGGCTGTGGGTGGATGTGGAGTGGATAAACGGTAAGATTGAAGGAAACACAATGGAGATCCATATGAAACTTAAGGATTCAAAGAACCTGAAACTGGCTATTCTAAACATAAGCAAGACCGTCGATGTTGAAAGGGTTGACGTGCTAGAAGAAACTGAAGCTGAGAAGGAGGGAAACAAGCAGGTAGGAGAATGTTTCTCGACTTTATATAAGAGAATAGCCACGTATACATGGGGTGAGGAAGTTAGCTAAGATCTATGCTGAAAAGGACGCAGACTTATCTCCACTCTTCGGAAAGAAATTGGCCATACTAGGATACGGAAGCCAAGGAAGAGCATGGGCTCTAAATCTCAAGGATTCTGGACTAAATGTTACAGTGGGATTGGAAAGGAAGGGGAGTTCGTGGGAGAAGGCTAAGGCAGACGGTCTGAGTCCAGCTACGACAGAGGAAGCAGTGAAAGACGCAGATGCTATTATATTTCTAGTACCAGACATGGTACAAAGGACAATCTATTTGGAAAAAGTCAAGCCAAATTTGAAAAACGGAGCTGACATGGTTTTCGCTCATGGCTTCAACATACATTATAGGCTTATAGAACCACCTAAAAATTCCGATGTGTACATGATTGCACCTAAGGGACCTGGGCCCACGGTGAGGGATTATTTCGTACATGGAGGAGGAGTCCCAGCCCTAGTGGCGGTTCATCAGGATGTTTCTGGAATTGCTTTGAAGAAGGCTCTAGCAATGGCTAAGGGGATTGGGGCAACAAGGGCAGGTGTAATAGAGACTACGTTCAAGGAAGAGACCGAAACCGACCTCATAGGAGAGCAAACGGTACTGGTGGGTGGGATAACTGAACTCCTTAGGGCAGCATTCAATAACTTGGTCGACTTAGGGTATCAGCCGGAGGTCAGCTATTTCGAGGCAATAAACGAGATGAAGATGATAGTTGACCTGATATATGAGAAAGGGTTGAACGGAATGATGTCCGCAGTGTCGGATACGGCTAAATACGGAGGGATCACCGTCGGAAGGAAGCTTATTGACGAAACCGTAAGGAAAAAGATGAGAGAGGCAGCGGAGAGGGTTAGGAACGGTTCCTTTGCCAATGAATGGATAGAAGAATACAATAGAGGAATGCCGACCTTAAGAAAGGCGTTAGAGGAGCTAAAGAAAAGTAAGGAGGAACAGGTAGGTTCCTCACTAAGGGAGTTGGCACTCAGAGGCAAACCCAAGTCCTGAGGAGTCTAAACTTGAGCGAAAGGAAGCGAAGAGGTTCTGCGGTTGAAAGGTATATAGTAAACAAGTTATATGCCAAGGGATTTGCATGCGTTAGGGCACCTGCCAGTGGAAGTAAGCGGAAGAATCCAGTTCCAGATATAATAGCACTGAAGGGTGGTGTGATTCTATCCATAGAAGTGAAGAGTAGGCGTAGCGATGACAGTGTTTACATTTCCAGAGAACAAGGAGAAGGAATACTCAGATTTTCAGAGAGGAGTGGAGGTGAGCTTTTTATTGCCATTAAAAACACATCCGAGCTGAAGTTTATACCATTTTCAAAGTTGAGGAAAACCAAGGGAGGTAACTTCGTAGCAGATAAGGAAGTGATCTCCTCTGGACTTTCCATGGAAGATCTCGTCAGATTGGTGGAGTCCAAATTCGTGAAGGGGCTGGACTTATTCGCCTGAACTGTCCTCCGCTATCTGCACCTTTATTCTGACTCCCAATCTTTTCTCCAACTTTCTTAGCCTATTGGCAACTTTGTTATACCTAGATGTCTCCCCACGAGGAAGAGAAATAACGTACTCGCCAGAATCGTATTTAATTACTGCTTTCGGTATATATTTAGATATGAGCTTACCAACTTTGTCATAACCCCTATCCTGCTGAACATCCTTTACTCTAACGATCATTGTCTGCTCCCCGAAAACATACATTTCGTACTCTACGGTATCAGAGAGGAAATCCCTGACTTCCACTACCGGCCTGGCCAAATCAGCCTCCCTGAGGCCTGTGGGTATTTTGACAACCATATTAAGGGAGAATACCTTAGAGACCTGACCTCCCTCTATAAATACAATTGTGTCCACTATGTTGGGGACTGTACCTAGATCGCTTCTGCTGAGGAACCTGTGTATTGCATCAATTGGGGTTGTGGCATGCACTACACCGATCATCCCAATCCCAGCAAGCCTTAGATCTATGAATAATCTGAAGTCCTCATCGTTGCGCATCTCATCATAAACCGTATAGTCGGGTCTACTGAGCAGAAGAATGTCATGAAGTTCACCGGTCTCGGCGTAGTTCTTTGAGTATTGGGTTATCTCTGGAGGTAAATCCATGTCTCTAGGCGATTCCACAGTTTTAACCACTTTCTGCATGACCATGTAGTATTCAGCAAGAGCCTGGGCAAAGGTCGTCTTTCCCATACCTGGAGCACCTGCTACCAATATACCCTCCGCTTTTTCCTTGAATCTGGTTAGGAGCCTATCATCTAACTCATAATCCTCCAATCTTTTCCTAGTAACGGGTCTGGTAACAGTCATTTCCCAACCGTCGCTAAGTGGAGGCCTAGTGACAACTATCCTGTAATTACCTAATTGAATAACAGTGGAGCCCTTTCTCTCTATCTCAACAAATGAGCTCTTCGTTAGTCCTACGGCCAATATTACTTGAGAGAGCATCCTTTTTATGTCCTCTGCAGTCACAGGTGAATTCGTCAATTCCTGAAATTGCCAAGCACCAGGCCTACCCTTCTTGGCCTTTATCGTAGTACCTTCCTTTAGGTGAATACTCATGGTGTTGGAGTCGAATAAGCCCTCAAATGGAGAGCTGGTGGACCTAGGAAAAATCTGCAGGTACTCAACTCCTAGAATCTGAGCCGCCTTAACCTGAAGGGGATCTGCCGTTACCAATATATAACCATGTTCAAGACAATACCTTCTAAGCAAATCGTTGAGATCTTTCCCTTCCCCACCCCAGACCACCTCAAAGGGAATCAGATATCGTTCCATGACTTCCCTTAGCGAATTCAGCTCCTCAAGTGCTATTTCACTGGTGACCAGACCGCTCCTAGCCTCATTCCACAACTTTCTAAGTAGAGCTCCATGTATTGCTATCCGTCCGTCCATTCTTCCTTGATCTACCAGCTCTACTATTCCTGCCAGTAGGGCGGATCTGTCAATCAGAAATGACTTAGCGTGGGACTCATCCAAGGCCAAAACTCACCGCCCAAAACTATAACATACTATTTTCTCCAGTATTAAAGTGCCCTATCTCCAATGCGAAAGGTCAGTTATCGTTTCACAAGCCTCAGGAAGTATCCATGGAAGGACGGGGTCGAGGAAAGTTCAGGATGGAAAGTTGTAGCCAGGGCATTTCCCTCCCTCACCATGACTGGCCTTCCCTCCAACTGAACCAGGATTTCAGTGGGTCCCCAGACTTTCGATATGACTGGCGCTCTTATGAAAGGAACCAGCACCTTGCCAGCACCTATGCTTGTAGCATCTATGGTCTCCTGAAAACTTTCCCTCTGTCTGCCGTAATAATTCCTTACAACCGCCATATCCATTACCCCAAGCAGAGGCTGTTCCATCTTCACCTTGGCATCTGCAGACTCCTTAGCCAGCATTATGGCCCCAGCACAGGTGCCGAATACTGGTAGGCCTGACCTAATAACTTCCCTGAGTTCATCTAGTATCCCCATCCTTCTCATTAACACGCCTAATGTGGTACTCTCTCCTCCAGGTATTATGATCCCATCTATTACCTTTATATCATTCAGCTTTCTAACCGGCAGAACCTCCCCTTGGGTTTCAGAGGAGGACATGGCTAAACGCAAATGATGAAAATGTTCTTCAAAGCTTCCTTGATAGGCTAGTATCCCTATCTTCATGACCCTCTCACCTGGAGCAATTCCTCGGGCTTTAAGGTCTTAACATCAATTCCCATCATTGATTTCTTCTCACTGATCATTTTTTGGGCCTCTAAAACGATCTCTGGATCATCCCAGTTGGACGTGGCTAACACAACGGCCTTCGCCCTCTCCTCAGGGTCCTCGCTCTTGAATATACCTGATCCAACAAACACTCCGTCAGCTCCAAGCCACATCATGAGTGCCGCGTCCGCCGGAGTGGCTATACCTCCCGCGGCAAAGTTAACCACTGGTAATCTCCTTAAGGTAGCTGTCAAACGCACTAACTCCACAGGCACTTGTAGCTCTCGGGCTCTCTTCAGCATATCCTCGTGACTCATTGAGCTCAGCTCAGAAATTTCCTTATTTACAACCTTCATATGCTTAACTGCTTCGCTCACATTACCCGTTCCCGCCTCGCCCTTTGTGCGTATCATTGAACCTCCCTCATATATTCTTCTAAGGGCTTCGCCTAGGTTTCTAGCCCCATTAACGAATGGGACCTTGAATTGCCATTTGTCTATGTGATGTTCCTCATCAGCTGGAGTGAGGACCTCGCTCTCATCGATCATGTCCACACCCAATGCCTCTAAGACCCTCGCCTCCATGTAATGTCCTATTCTAACTTTAGCCATAATCGGTATGGTAACAGAGTTCATGACTTCCTCAATAACCCTAGGTTCAGCCATCCTCGCCACACCCCCACTCTTTCTAACATCGTAAGGCAACTTGTCGAGCACCATTACCGCCACAGCCCCTGCTGCCTCCGCGATCTGAGCCTGAGATGGATTAGTAACATCCATTATCACCCCACCTTTTTGGAAGATGGGGAACGCATGCTTAACTAAAACAGTTCCAACCCTTTCTTGCCTAGTCCTTGGTCTTTCCACGGCATCCCTTAATTCAGCAAGTTTGTAGAAGAAGTTCTCTATATCCCAGAAGCTCAACTCATAGTATCTCATAATGCGAATGCTATGGACCAGAACATAAAAAACATTGTTCATAGCACGATTATGGCTTACATATGTTTAGCATAGCGCGACTTCCTAATTATATGAATACAGCCCTACTTAGGATGGTATTTAGAAGTGGTTAGTGGTTAACATGATTTGAAAGTTATGTGAAAGAGCAATACTCTCGATTTGTGTCCTTATCTCACATACTCACTTGAGAATTTCTTCATAGCGAAAATGAGGGAGCGATTCTCTCGGAGAAGTTGGGAAGCAAATTCTGTATGGTGCTGGATTCACTATCCTTAACGCTAACATGTCTTAAAACTTCATCAAAGGTTATAAGGAGAGCTCTCTGGTGAGCTAATAGTGAATTCATTGAACCAAAGGAAGATAGGAGACTATGTGAGGGCCTTAACTAAATTTGAACAGTCAGTTAAGGAGTTAGAAAGTAGAACCCAAGAGGATGCTAAGAGGATCATATCACAAGCCGAAGCTATTTCCTCACAACTTGATGAGGAAGCCTCTAAAGCGTTGGATTCCGTAGCTGAATCGATAGCCAGAGACGAAAAAGTAGCGATCGATGAGATCAGGAAGAAATTCCTTGAGGAAAGAGAGAAGAAGTTGGCCGAGATAAGAAGGAAGGGAGAGAAGAACCTCGAGAAGGCAGCCAAGTTTCTACTTGAGCAGGTGAAAGGTGCCTACAGGTGAGCGTGAACACCTATCTAACATCTATTGCTAGACTAATCAAAGCTAGAACCCTCTCAAGGTCGCTCCTCGATGAACTATTGGGGAGCCCAACCTGGAAGGAGTCAGCTGACATATTGAAGGAGAGAGGCATAATCCCAGAGGTTGGACAAACCATTGAGGAAACCGAGTCAATAGTTAAGAGGCATTATACTTCACTGGCTCGGCAAGTGAGAGAATTTACCCTTTCCTCTAACGTGGGGAAGAGAATAGCGGATCTTTACTACTACAGACTGACCGTCGATGATCTGAAATATTTAGTTGCTATGGCACAAAATAAATTGAAGCCAGAACGAAAGATGGTTAAATCCGAGGATGAGATACTTTCCTCAGCAGCTGATTCCAGCCCAGGTAGCATAGAAGAATTGTTGCCACTTCTGCGTGGAACTGTGTACGGAGAGGCATTGGAATACGCACTAAGAATTGGACAGAAGGAACTATCGGCGATAAATTCAACTCTGGACTTTTTCTTCATAGATAGAATTAGTTCTTTGGTTAATGAGATGAGGGGTGATTGGAAATCCAAGGCTGATCAATTGCTCTGTGGATATAAGGACTACTATGGATTGAGCGCTGCTGCCACACAACACACCTTATTATCTGATGCGGTATGCTGTAAGGTTACAAACGAAATGTTAAAGGATCTAGCTGGCTCTGCTACGTTCAGAGATGCTGCGGAAACATTGAGGAGAACCGAGTACGGTAAGGGACTAGGAGACGCAGGGCTGGCTGACATACTTGAAGCAATAGAAAGACAGGCCAAAGTACAGGCCAGGAAGGCAGCTAAGGCCATATTCATGGGCGATCCATTTACGCCGCTTTCAGTAATGGCTGCACTGGAGCTACTTTACCTGGACGAAAGCGATATAGTGAAGTTAATCAATGCCCAGGCTCTAAGAACCCCTGTGGCAAGAATAAAGGAAATATTATCATTTGAATTCGTTTAAAATTCGACTTTAGTTTTATTTTCCATTTCAAGTACATTAGGTCTTACCAACAACTTTAACATTGGCAAAAATCCAATATCTAAGTTAAATGAGCCTTAATCTTTCTCCACTTGTTATGTACCATCGCTCACAATTGTCGTAGGACTTTTAGCTCTCACTTAATTCCTAACTCCGATAGAACCTCGCAGGCGTCACCATTACAAACTATGGTGATTTTTGGAATAGCGGGAGGGTCTGGGAGAGATTCTTTGGGCTTCTTCATCCCAGCATATATCCATCTTATCTTGCCTTTCTCTCTTTTAAGAACATACCAATATCTGCCAACGTATATGTACTTCATACCATTTTTATAAACCAGATGTACGGGCTTCAAGTAGAAGCCAGTATGTCTAACTTTTTCATTGTATGCATAGACCTCTCTTTTTAACTCATCCAAGAACGAAGTAACTCTTTCTAGGTCCAACAAAGATCGATTATACGATAGGGATAAATATTTACACGATCAGCTCTAGGCAAGATCGTGCGCTATAGAAGAGTAGGTAACACTGGGCTTACTGTCTCCGAACTAGGAATAGGAACATGGTCATTGGTAATGGACTGGTGGGGAGCAGATGTCAATAAAGCGGAGGAAATTCTGAGGGAGGCATATAAGGAAGGAATTACTTTCTTTGATACAGCAGATCTATATGGTAAAGGAAGAGGAGAGGAATTATTGGGAAAGGTCCTAACAACAGTCAGAGACAAAGTAATTATTTTAACTAAGATTGGCTACGACTTCTACTCTGGAGATACAAAAAAACAGAATTTCTCTCCAGAATATCTGGAAAAAGCCCTTTCCCTCTCGCTGTCAAGGCTTAACACCGACTACATAGATGTATTAATGATTCACAATCCAAGAATGTCAGTGATACAGAGTAAGGAAGTCAGAGACACCCTGGAAGGATTTAGGAGGGATGGAAAGGCTAGAGTGGTGGGGGTTGCCCTAGGCCCCACGTTGGGGTGGAGGGAAGAGGGATTAAAGGCGATCGAGATGAACTACCAGGCTTTAGAGCACATATTCAGTCTCATAGAAAGAGAGCCAGGACTTGATTTTCTGAAGAGCCAGATTGGTCACTTTGTCAGAGTCCCCCATGCTTCAGACGTTTTGGATGAGGAAAGGTGGTATACTTTTGGTAATGTCAAAATGCATAGGGCACTGAAGGACTCTAAGTGGCTCTCCCGAGCATTAGAATGTGCAAGGGAACTAAAGGAGAAGCTGGGAATACCGCTGCATAGATTGGCACTGAAGTACGTCTTGAGCGAAAAGAACGTAAGTTCAGTGATACCAAATATCACATCGAAGGCCGATGTAAGGAGATTTAAGGAAGACGTGGAATCCCCTGACCTAGACGACTACACTCTTCAGTTATTGAACGATTTCTACCATGCTAAGTTCAAAGAATTAAACAGAGAGAGCGAAGAAGAAACCGTTATTTACAAATAATCAAGCTAAGCTGCCACGTATAGGACTGTCCTTCTATTTTTAGCTACAACTTTAATAGAACCCTGTTTCTCCAGTTGCTTAAGTAGTGATTTGGCCGAGCTTATGTTGATACCCAGCTTTGTGGAAAGTTCATACGGAGTTGTTGCCTTCTGCTTCTGCACCTCTTCCAAGGCCCTTTTCAAGCTTACTTGCTCTGGAGTCAATGTAGATACAGCGGCCTTTCCTCCCTTCTGTTTCTTCTCCTTCTTAGGAGCCTTCTCCTCCTCTTCCTTAGCTCTTTTTTCCATTGTCGAGATGGGCTTCTTCTGAGTTCCTCCCACTAATTATCCCCGTTTAACGTATTAGGGTCGTTGTAAAATAAATGTTGTGGGAGAGGATATCATTAATGAGATACTGGGAAGAGTTTCCAAATTCGCGTCGTTCATGGGTGTATCAAAAGGGGAATTGAGAGCTTACTCTTCACTATTGATAAACGGAAAGATGACGGCAAGAGAGCTCTCGGATAACTTGGGAATATCTTATACAAAGATTTATTCATTATTAAGCAAATTGGAGAATAGAGGTTGGATCAGGAGGGTGGAGACGAAGCCCAGTAGGTATGAAGCTGTATCGGTCAGAGAGGTATGGGCAAAGATCAAGGGGACATTAATGGATCGACTCACTCAGTTCGAGAAGGAATTTATTGATCCGCTTTCTTCAGTTCTCACAGCCCCTTCATATGCAGTATCTACAATAAGCGGCCAGAAGGTTTTGGAGGTAATGACCCAGGTCCTCTATCAACCCTCCAACAAATATCTAGTGGCCTTATCATCGGAGAGGGTAGTAAATGATGAAGTACTCAAGGGAATACTTAATGCGTCATATAGGGGGGAAACTAGGGTAATAGCTACACCAAACGTTCCGCTGGAAAAACTAAGTGGAGTGGAGGTTAGAATAATGGATTCCATGTTCGGAAGTGGCCTTATCACCAGGAATACAATATTACTTATGGTAGATACATCACCTAGTGTCCTAGGAATAATGTCAAATCACCAATATCTCGTGGAGATAGGGACGGTATACTTTGAGTATTTATGGGATAAGGCCAGAGATCCCCGGCCCAAATCTTAAAAGGTGAAGGAGAGCCAAGAATGTCTTCGAACGGCATGAAGATAATTACGATAAAGGTACCTGAGAAGTATTTAGAGGCGATAGACGAATTAGTAAATACAGGCAGATATAACTCAAGAAGTGATGCGATAAGGAGCGCCATAGGAGACTTAATAAGGAAAGAGCTGTGGGTTGAAAGTTGAGATGATGAGAGCTGGTATTTTTGAACCGTGATGTAAGACATCAGTGCTGAAGTGAATGAAGATAGAGGAGGGAGATGAGGTACTACTCTATGTGGACGAGAGGAGGAAGTACCTCATAAAGGTGGAGAAAGGTAAGTCTTTCTCAACAGATAAAGGCACAATAAAATTGGACGAATTGATAGGCCTGAGGTATGGCAGCGCAATAAAGCTGAACCAAGGCGAGGGGTATATTCTCAAACCATCGTTAATTGACCTATACAGAGGAGGACTCAGGCCCTCCCAGGTAATATATCCCAAGGACATCGGTTACATGATACTCTATTCAGGAATTGGGCCAGGTTCGGTGATATTGGAGGCAGGCACTGGCTCTGGCTATCTAACAGCTGCTCTGGCACATTTCGTGGGAGAGACGGGTAAAGTCTACAGCTATGATATGAGGGAAGACATGCAGTCGAAGGCTGAGAAGAACTTGAAGAGGCTCGGGTTAAGGGAAAGGGTGGAATTGAAACTGGGTGACATAAGGGAAGGAGTACCAGAGAACAACGTAGACGCCGTCTTCCTAGATATGCCAGATCCCTGGAACGCCATTGATGCGGCCAAACGTTCGCTCAAATATAGTGGAAGTGTGTTGGCGTTTGTACCCACAATTAGACAGGTTGAGCTCACATATATCGCCATGGACCAATCAGGATTCATTGACCTGAGGGCAGATCATCTGTTGCTGACTGAAATAAGAGTAAAGCAGAACGCAACTAGGCCAAAGAACGTGGGCGTACTACATACAGGGTATATAGTTTTTGGTAGAAAAACTGAAAAGAAATCGTTAAGGGAAAGTGGAGAGGTAGAAGTCCAAGAATCTATTAAAGGCAATGGCTCTATGAGATAACAAGTTCTTTGCCAACAAATCCATCTCTGCAAAGGTCAGTTTAGAACCCTTTGGAATGAAGATGGGATCGAAACCAAACCCTCCACCTCCCTTGGGGGAGAGGGCTATTTCTCCTTCCACCTTACCAGTAAAACTCACTACTCTCTCTTCATCTACATAGGTAACCACGGATTGGAAGAACGCGCTTCTATTCGCCCTGTCACGCATAAGATCCAACACGCCTTCTATTCCCAGGGTCCTTAGTACATAGCTGGAGTATGGACCTGGAAACCCCCTTAAAGATTCTATGAAAAGGCCAGCATCCTCCACTATCAATGGTTTACTAAGCTGAGAGAAGGCCAAAACCGCACCTACTCTACTAATTTCTTGAATGGAAGAGGACTGCACCTCAATCTTAGTTAAATTAGCGAACTCAAGGGACACTCCACGGGGATCAGCCATTTTTTCAAGTTCCTCAAACTTATGTCTGTTACTGGTCACCACCACCAGTTTTCCTCTCCCTGACATATCTGCCCCTCCGTCTAATCTCCAATACCTTTTCCCAAATTACCACCCATTCCCTTGTTTCCTCCTCATATCCATGAGAGAAACCTTTCATTACTTGTTCTATCAGGCCTGGATGTACGCTTTCCAGGGATCTTAGAAAAACGTGAACGTCCACTCCGAAGTCCTCCACTTCGAAGGAGTGTTTGGAAAGACCAAAATCAATAACGAACAGATCGTTGCCATTGAGAATCAGGTTCTTTGTGTTGAGATCTCCATGTATGAGCCCCCTGGAATGAAGCCTCCCCGCAAATTTCCCAACCATCTGGCCTATCCTCTCCGGCTCCATGATCTTGCTATCAAGGGCTTCCATAACAGTAGGCCCATTGATGTACTCCATGTATATACTAAAGTTCCTTAAGTCTACGTCAAGGATGGCGGGTACATTAACTCCAGCCTCCATGGAGCTCAACATGATCCTTGCCTCCTGTTTTGTGCGCTCTCTGTTAAGCTCAGAGTCCAATATTGGGTTTCTATACAATTTCCTCGTTCTTTTTTTCAATATACATCTTAAGCCCCACAACCTGCATTCATAAATCACAGATTCCGCACCACGGGAGATCTCCCTAACTATCTCCAAGTCACATCAACCTCATCAACTCTCCACCTTGGCCTTATCCTCGATTCACTGATATCCAAAGTGACTCCACTCTTAGCCATTAGCATACCAGTGTAAGCGATCATGGCACCATTATCACCCGCATAGGTCGGAGGAACTACCTTCAGCTGGATTCCCCAATCTGTGCTGAGCTGTTCCAATTTGGATCTTAAACTCTGACTGGCTGCTACCCCTCCAACGACCAGGAGCTCCTTCTTCTTAGTCAATGCCAGAGCTCTTTCCACCGCCTCTAGTAAAGCATCAAATGCCACTTCCCTTAGACTAAAACATACGTCGCCCTTAGGATGATCTTGCAGCGCCTTGAGCGCGGCGGTAAGCATACCAGAGTAGGACATGTCCTGTCCTTTAACAACATAGGGTAAGGAGATGAACTCCTTTCCTTCCTCCGCGCATAAATCGATCATATGTTTGGATCCCGCTACATAAGGGGGCGCAAGGCCAGCCTCCCTGACGAAGGTGTCCAACATGTTTCCCAATGCTATATCAAGCGTCTCCCCAAAGGTTCTGAATCTTCCCTTAACAAGAGTAGTTATTACGGTGTTCCCGCCAGAAAGATAGACCACCAAAGGATCTTGAGCGTTAGTTGACCAGTATCCTATCTCTATGTGGGCTACACCGTGGTTAACTCCAACTAAGGACTTTCCGTATTTCAATCCCAAGGCCCTCGCCAATGTTGCACCTACTCTCAATGTAGGTCCGAGGCCTGGGCCTATTGCCACCGCCACATACTGGATCTCAGACATGGGAACCTTGGCCGTCTTTAATGCCTCTAGCAAGATTTTGGGTGCTACCTCGGCGTGATGCTTGGCCACCTCGCCTGGTCGCATCCCACCTTCCTTGGGAACGAATGTATCCTTAACGTTAGACAAAATATATGGTTCTTTGTCAGACGCAACTCCAACTCCAAAGGTATGAGCAGTGGATTCTATTCCTAATACAAACATCACTTACCCTTCTTTCCTGCAAATTCTGTGTATCCGCACTTACCACAGGCCCATCTTTCAGTGGGCTTAAGATGATGACCCATTACACTTCCACATCTGGGACATTTCTTATTTTTCAGTTTTATTTTATCACCGCTAATCTCATAATAAATCCTTACCGATGCCTTAGTCTCCTGTTTAGGCATTCTTACCACCCTTCTTCTGCTTGGTTCCGGAGTCCCTATCTAGAATATGGCGGCTCTCATACCTCTTAAGACCTTCAGTGTTGTCGTATAGATTAAGCTGTATTTTACTGACTCCAGCCCCATAGGAAGTGTTTATTTTCCTCAACACCAACTGCTCCTTCTTGGCCTGAAGTACCTTGGCCATACCATCCAGTAACTCCTTTCGGCTTGGAGTGGGAGCACCGATGTGGAACAGCGTAACTTGTAGTTCCTTTCTCCCCAAGATCCGGTTGTCTGCCTCAGACTCTATGACACCTTGGACCTTGTCTGAGATCTTCACTTTAACCTCAGACATCATTATCAGCTCAAGAACGAGGATGCAAAGAACTATATTAAGAGTTACGGATCTCCCTAATTATCTCTTTAGCTACTTTGTAGCCCGAGAGGACCATTCCTCCAAATATGGGTCCCATCCTGGGAAGATTTTTCACCTCAGTAACGGCCATACCTGCTGCATAAAGTCCAGGCGCAACCATTCCTGTGTTATCATAAACCAATTGCTCTGCCGATTCGGAATAGGCTGGCCTCTCACCTGGGACCACTATTCCTAGCTCGGGGATCTTTCTAGCAGCCACGGAGATCACTTCAGCATCATGTCCTGTCGCATCCACTACTGCCTTAGAGGATATGAAGAGAGGGTCCGTATGAAGCGATGCCATCTGTGTGGCAGTCCACTCAACTGCTACCCCGGCCACCCTTAACGGATTCTCCCTAAATATCACATCGTCAACAGTAACCCCGTGAATGAACTTTGCCCCCGCATCTATAGCAGCAGTGGCTAGCTTTGCCATGAACTCTGCAGAATCTACAACATAAATTTCATCGTCAACCTTACTCAGTCTTATTCCAAAGGACTTCAAAATCTCGTCAGCAGGACTCTCTATGACTATTCTGTGGAAAAGCATGGCTCCTCCACCTATTCCACCACCGAAGCTAAGCCGTCTTTCAAAGAGCACAGTCCGTAGGCCTTCCTTTGCCAAATAATATGCGGCCGTCATGCCAGCAGGACCCGCCCCCACAATTACCACGTCGCTATTGACTATCCTTTCCCAGTCCTCCATTGTGGCCTTGATTATATACCTACTTATTGCTGCTTCTCCTACAGCTCGGATCTTTTTCCCATCTAACGGAATTGACATGATTTCAGGTTGTAGAACTGAGTTATAAACTAACTTATAAACCGCTAGAACATTAGGTATTAGGGATAAGATTGCCTTTCAAGGTAGAGTCCCAAACCTTGAATCAAAGATGCTCCCATTGTGGCACCATCATACGATCTAATCCAATAGTGGTGAAAACTTGCTGTAATAATAAGCCGTGGGTGTTTTGCAGTAATAGGTGCTACAGCGCTTGGCTTTCGGACTGGATGAGAAAACAGGAGCAGACCAAGGGAGCCAGAAAACTTTCGTTGTAGGAATAACTGGATCAAGCGGTATAATCTATGGCATAAGAACTGTTCAGGTCTTAAAGTCCCTCGGATTTAAGGTAATAGTGATTTACACCAGGGAATCCACTAAGGTGGCCCTTCTTGAACATGATTTAGATCTGGACATGGCGCTGAGAAAATATACAGACATGGTATATACTGAGGAACAAATAGAGGCCCCTCCTTCCAGCAGCAGCTACAAATTAGACGGTATGGTCATAGTTCCATGCAGTATAAGAACTTTAGCCGAAATATCCTCGGGTCTGACCTATAACCTAGTGAGCAGAACAGCGGCGAACGTGTTAAGGACTCGGGGAAAGTTGGTCTTAGTAATAAGGGAGACTCCGCTTGGTGTAATAGAACTGAGAAACGCTCTAACAGCTGCCGAGGCTGGAGCCATAATATTGCCTGCCTCACCTGGATTTTACTCCAAACCTAAGACAATACAGGATGTCATAGACTTCGTTGTGGGGAAAACACTGGACATGTTGAATGTTTCACATAATCTATACAGAAAGTGGGAAGGGGCCTCCTATACTTGAAGTTCGCTTTTTCTCAGGGTTTCAGGCCCTAATCCTAAACCTATGAGGGCTATAACCACCCCTGTTACGAGAACAATGGTGGCTGCCTCAGATACTTGATATAGAGAGGATAAGGACGAAATAATGAGAGGGGTAAAGCCTGCCACAGCAAATGCGCCGTTATAGGACGAACCGATCCCAGTGGCCCTACTGAACGTCTTAAACCTTTCCGCTAGGTAAGCTGGCGATATCGCTGAGGCCAGATTGATACCAAATCCAAAGATTAACACATAGAGTAGGGGAGAGTAAATTACATCTCGATACAAAAGGAAGCCAACTATACCTCCAATAATTAAACCTGCTATACCCATTGCCTTACGACCTATAACGTCAGCTAGTGTTCCAGAAACCAACATGGCAAAAATCCCAATTAGATTCATATATAGCAATAATTGCCCATAGAATGTGGGAGAATAATGGAGGACTGTACCAAAGTAGATGGGAAGATATTGTGGACCTGCGTATATCATCAACCAAAACCCAATCATTACAAGTAGCGCCTGAGCCAGTGGTCTAAGCCCCTTAATTATGGGCTTTCTTTCCCTTTCAAGGAAGACCTTTGGCTCAGTTGCTTTAGCCCTTATGACTACGGCCAGAGCAGCGGGTAATACCCCAACCAGGAAAATTATGCGCCAACCATAGGTGATGAACCAAGGTTGTCCGGCAAGATAGACGAACAATAAGTCAACCAGGACGAATCCCGCTAGGGTGCCAGACTGCATGAGGCCGGATAATAATCCTCTACGGGATGAGAGACTTTCCATGGCTATGGTGAAACTGGATGAGACATCCCCGCCTATGAAAAGTCCTTGTATTAGTCTGAGCAAGGATAAGAAAATGGCAGCAAGAATTCCCACTTGAGCGTAAGTGGGGAGAAGAGCAGTGAGACCTATGGAAGCTGAATATCCAAGGACAGTGAATATTAGAGTATATCTTCTACCTCGACTATCAGCCAACAGACCAAAGAGAAGGCCTCCCAAAGGTCTAGAGGCTACTGTGAAGACTATTGGTATAGCAGCTCCAAGAAGGCCTAGGCCTGGGAAGAAAAGTTTGCCCAATAAGGCAGAAGTAACTACAACAGCTCCCAAGTCATAAGAATCCATGAGCCACGAGAAATATGCACCAACAAAGTTGAATCTCTGAGATCCCATGTGGAACGGAAAGAAGGGCATTATAAAAAAGCGATGTTCAATGACAACTAATTATTAACAAGGACTGCGAAGGATTGAGCTGCAGTGATTTTCTGGGTCCCATCAAGCCCTGTTATACTAAGAGTGATATTATCATTTACTAAAAATATAATAAAAAATACGCTCGCAATTACATATCCCTTCATGAAAAGTTTTCCTGACCATAAGTCAGCTATAAGTACATGAATTATGATAAAGAAGTACGATGTTGATTCGAGACGCTTACTTGGATGAGGATACTAGCCTCATACTATCCTCTACGGAAGAAGTGTTAAGGAAATCTTGGTCTACCAAGGAACTGAGAAAGTATGGAAACGGTGAAAAGGAGCCCCTCAAGCTATTACTCAAGGAGTTATCGAATTTGGGGCTTTTTCAGTATGCGAGTCAGCTCAAAGGAAGGGCACTTGTGGAGATGAATATTCTGGTTGGCTCCAGATTGCTCCCAGGCGTGATAAGTAGTTCCGTGGCAGCCCTACCGGCCTTGGATGAAAAGGAGATTAATGAAATACTAAGTGAACCGTTGGTAACTGTGTCAGATTCCCCTTTAGTTCCTGCAGCGTCAGAGGCTGACTACATAGTAATTGGAGACCTGCTAGGAAGAAAGGATAGAGCAGACATATCTGTTATGGATTCTATCGATGACTCGATGCCCATATGTAAGGTGGAACTTAATGGAGCCAGAAGAATAGGGGTGAATAGGGCTAAGCTGGCCGTCGCGATTGCGTCCCAGATGATAGGACATGGAGAAGAGGCGTTGAGAATGGCAGTAGATTACAGTAGGGGAAGAATTGCCTTTGGAAAGCCTATTGGATCATTCCAAGCCATAAAACACAAACTGGTAGATGATGCAGTCTCTGTGGAGATGGTCAAGTCTGCTACCATAAAGGCTTCCATGGAGCCAAAATTAGCTGAGGTGGCGCTCAGCCTGGCAGTGCAGAGAATACCTAAGGTAATAATGGATTCCATACAGGTTCACGGGGGAATCGGATTTACTGAAGACCTTGACCTTCATCTTCACCTGAAGAGATCCCTAACTCTTAGCAAAGTTCTTCGCCCTAACGTTAGGGAGGACCTTTTCAACTTCTAGCCACAATTCACAACGTCTCTACCACGTTCCTAGTCAGAACAATTCTGGTCTCCTTCCTCTTTATCTCAGTTGGAGAATCAAGGACCTCACCCTTACAGCATGTAAAAAGATATCCTTCGTCTGGGGTTCCTATCAATTTCTTGGCACGACTTAGCTCTCTCTCTCCTGTCAAAAGCAGAAGAAGTTCTAAGGCGGGATTCCTAAGTATGGTCTTTCCTTCTTCAATTCTTCTGAAAAGAAGGCTGCAAGCTTGCCTTAGTATGATCTCCTCAGGTAATTCCCTTATGATTTGAGTAACACACTCCCCATCATATCCAATCAGGGAGGAGTCGAATTTTGTCCTCTTTATCAACAAATTAACCGCCGTGATTAACAGGAATTATTTCGACTGTGTCCTCAGGAGATAAGATATTTGAAGTCAATCTCCAGTCCTTCCCATTAACTAGGATAATGACCCCAGGCCTTGGTTTCCCATCCTTAAGCAATAAGTGCTCCTTTCCAGTTTTTTTCAAAATAGCCGTAAGGTTCCCTCCACCCTCAATATCTAGGGTGGGGCCAACTTCTTGGCTGAGAGGGCCCTTAAAAACCAGCCTTACCATCCTTATTCCTCTATTAACTCCTTCTCCCTCTCTTGCCTTATCCTCTCGGCGTTTTCTATATTCTTAATATAACGTGTAAGGTATCCAGCTACTCTGTTTCTCACCTTTTTTGAGGGTATATCCAGATATTTCTTAAGCAACTCCTTATTTTGGGCAAAATCCTTAGTTACCTCTCCCCTATGCTCTTCAAAAATCTTTTGAGCTATCCTTTTCATATCCTTTGTATATACGTTCCCCATCCTTATTCACCTACTCATTACTTTCCTTGGAGTATATACTCTGCTTGGCCTTAGCTACGTCCTCCTCCCTCTTAAATCTGTCCTTAAGCTTCTCCAATACCAGCGACAGGGTTGTATATTCCATCTCAGCTGGTTCCAGTCTATGTGGCATAAATGGTCCATGTCTCCGCATATAGTCAGTTATTTCAACTGCTTGCTTCCTAGCACCGTCGAATGCAGGATCATCGAAGAGGTCGCTTGGGCCCACTAGCCTAGCATTCTTTATGTTAAAGCCAAGACCAATAAGTCGGGGAGGTCCATCGAACCTGGTTGCCCTAGCGTCCCTTTGTGAAACTGGCATCAGTGGGCCGTAATGACTTCCCCTCATCCAACCGGCGACTAAGTGGGGGAAGGAGAAGGCCTCTAGCACTTCACCCAATGCAGGTAGGCCGTGTTGAAGTCTCACCACCAGAACTGGGTCATCCTTGCCCACATACTTCCCAGCTATGAGATTGAGTCGCTCTATTGAGACTGTTGATGCTAAGAGGTCGTCCTGTCTCCGCCAAACCCTACGTATAACATATCTACCCACCGTACCTATGAGTGCCAGAAGGTCGTAAAGCTCATCAGGGGTGTTTAGAGTAACCCCTTCTCCTTCGTAGACGTCCAATACATCAAACTTGAACCCGCCGTGGAGAGCAGGGTCGATGACAAGACCCGCAGTATTGAAGGGGTCAGCGAACATCTTATACACTGGCAAATTGAATGCTCCAGGTTCGGTCTTGTCTGCCATAAATATGGCCACTGGTTCAGATTGCCTCTCCTCAAACTCCATCTCTGCAACTCCAGGACCCAACCCCTTCACATTACCAGAGAAGGAATCAGAGAGTAGGTCCTGTCCAGCTGCATACAATCCGAGATCCCTAGCAATCCTAGCCGCCTCCTTGAAGGCATTCCAGGCTGTCTCATGAACCTTAGTATCCAAGGCCCCTCTAGTATGAGTCATGATTAGTTCCAGATCGTCTCCCACGTGAGTAATATAGTAATCAACTATGATACCTGTCCTCTTAGCTTCAGCGAGGACCTTATTTGCCACAGCCATGGTATCTGGATGAACCGTATGATGGCCAGCTAGGCTTCCTATGTCTGCTTTTATAACACTTAAAGTAGTTCGCATCATTAATCATTTACTTCACTAGTGGGCTCTCTATTAAAGTTTAACAGAGGACCGAATAACCTTCATTCTCTGCTCATTAACTCACAGGCGAAGAGAAGTTCACTCCAGATCCATACACACAAGAAACGTAATATGATTTAATATACAAAAATTTATATATGCTATTCTCTAGAGAGTTACATATGGGTCTTGAAGAACTTCAAAATGTTAGAGTGAGACTTCCTTCGGGAAGAGAGGCTAGAGTCGTAGATGCTATAGGTTTTTGTTACGATCTCTCCGACACAGATATCTCTGTACTTAGGGAACTTCTACAGCGTGGGACTAAGGGAGAAGATGAGCTAGCTGCTGCCCTGAAGCTAAGTAAAGCTTCCATTAACAGATCCGTGAACAAGTTGGCTTCTTTAGGTTTCGTGGAACGGTTAAAGGATCCAAACTCTAAGGGAGGTAGACCAAGGTATTTATACAAGCCAATGCAACTAGAGCAATTATTCGAAAGAATGAGGAAAGACTTCAACTACTGCGCAGAAATATTTAGCAAAGCCATAGGAGGACCCTCGTAGCTCTTAATTTCGGCAGTTAGCAACGAAGTGAGTAGGATCTCTTTTGAAGGTAAGTAGACATATCTCAGTGTCAAAATAGTAGAGATTCTCACCTACAGTCTCTCTATATGGAGAACATTCAGCTTCAAACAGTCTGTTACACACTGGGCAAATAACCTTCAATTGCGATAACCTTATCTTCTAAGGTTTGTATGTGTACGTCTCTCAGTCTCAGATCTGACCTTTATTATTCCGAAGTGTACGGCACAATTCACGCAGTAACACCTAGTTACTGGATATCTTGTAATCATCGCACCCTTCTTTTCAAGCTCAGCAGCAAGTCCGGCATCAACAGGACTATACATCCTAGTAACGCATACTGCCTTGTCTTCAGGAATCCTTGCACCACAATTATCGCATGAGATGTAACCTACGTGTCCTTTATCTCCTTTCCGTCTTCCCCTGTTCTCTCTCTTCTTTGGCAAATTTACACCTTGCTGCCCTTCTATGGAGGACATTTAATAAGTTTTTGCGATCCTTAAGATCGTCTTTGCCGTACTTCCACAAACTGCGCATCTGCCTGTGACTTCCTGATCATGATAGGGCCTTCCCAATACTCTAGCACCTGACTCCTCTTCCATTTTCAATCCGCAAGCATCATTCCCACACCATGGAACTTCAACAATACCCATCTTACTTTCCAGCTCAGTCTTCACTTCACCCATTGTATGCACAATGCGTACCATGGATTTCATTCTGCTCCAACTGGCCTCCTTGAGGTCCTTGTCTATTTGATTTAACAACGATTTGACGGCGTCGATGAGATCAGGGAGCTTTACTTCCGTAGCCTCAAGTGTGTCCCTCCTTTTCATTACAATAGTATTCTTAAGCAGCTCTCTTCTACCTATCTCTATTCTTATCGGTACCCCCCTTAACTCCCAATAATAATATTTTTCTCCTGGAGTCATTTTCTCTGCAGCATCCAGTCTCGCAGCAATACCGCTGGATGAAAGTTGCTCTAACACCTTCCTGGCATACTCCAACACCTTCTCGTTATCTTCCTTTGAAGGAATTGGAACAACGATTACTGAGATCGGAGCCACAGCGGGTGGTAAAACCGCCCCGTGATCGTCCCCATGAATTGCTATTATGGACGCTATGGCTCTATCAGATATTCCGTAGCTTGTTTGATGAGGATAATCCAGCGTGCCGTTGGCCCTCTGAACCTTCATATCAAAGGCCTTAGTGAAGTTCTGACCCAAATGATGGACTGTACCTATCTGCACTACTTTACCATCTGGAAAGACGGTGTCAAAGGCAACAGTGTAGATAGCACCTGCAAACTTATCCCATTCGGGCCTTATTGAGATGAGATATGGAATTCCAATACTATCGAAGAACTGTTGATAGATGGATACGGCTTCCTTGACTTGTCTGTCAGCGTCCTCGAAGGTCTCATGTATGGTATGGGCTTCCTTAAAGGTGGATATTTCCCTAACTCTCAGAAGAGGCCTAGTGGCCTTTGTCTCATAACGGAAGACACTGACCACTTGATAGAATTTGCGAGGTAACTGGGTATAGCCCTTTATCCACAAGCTTTCCATGTAAGTGATGGCAACTTCACTAGTGGGTCTTAGGGCTAATTTGACGTCAAGTTCATCGTTTCCACCTTTAGTAACCCAGAAGACTTCTCCCTGAAAGCCCTCTATGTGCTTACTTTCTTTCCTTATGAGATCCTCAGGCACTAGGAGTGGAAATAGTATCTCTTCGTGTCCTGAATTATTGAGTAAAGTACGAAGAATATTCAATACTTTTTCTCTTATTTTGAAACCATATGGCATCCATACCCCCATCCCTTTAACTGGATATCTGCCATAGTCTACGATTTCTGCCTCTGACAGTACCCAGTCGTACCATTCACTGAAATTAGTTGTAATCTTAGACCTGGTGACCCTCACGAATCGTTGAAAAACTGTATGGGATTAAAACTTCTTCCACTAAAACTTGGCGAATAACATTAGGACAGCGAACAGGATTCCATAGACTGCTATTCCCTCACCTATTGCCACGAACAGGAGCACCGTTCCGAACATATCCCTCCTTTCAGTTAGAACACCTATACCAGCAGCTGCCGCCATTCCAACCGCAACTCCGGCTCCTATTGCAGCTAATCCTACAGCGAGACCTGCTCCTATGTTCAAGCCTTCAAATCCAGTTCCAGTGTCTGACGCTGCCTGTGCTCCCGCGACCAGAGGTATTAGGAGTGCAGAGAGAAATACACCCAAGGCAGATAGCCTATACCTTAGCTTCATCGATTATCATTCATAATGGCATAAGATCCTTCCTTTAAATCTTTCCCCCTCCATTTCACATGGAGATAAGCTCAGATGTCCATATTAGCTAAATGTTTTTGAGTATTAGATTCTAAAGCCACCAACCAGTGGAGCTCCAGCACCCATATCTCGATAATAATTCTCTGCATGAGCTCTTATTTCCTTTACTACAACCCTCACAAAGTGCCTGGTAATCATTTACAGTTTCACTGTCACAGACAAGCTTTCCACATATGTCCACACACTTTCGAGAATCATAAAGGGTATAACATTCCATAACTATATGTAAACCTGAGCTAAATTAACGTTAAAGGTATAACAGCATGCTGACCTAGTCCCTCAAAGAACAATGGCTAACACAGTTCTGATTAACAGCTAAAACTTATATTTTGGATAGAGCGGAATAGTGATTGTCCCGCCGTAGCTCAGTAGTAGAGCGCCCGGCTGTAGATAGGGGCGCGGGGACCGGGTGGTCCGGGGTTCAAGTCCCCGCGGCGGGACCTTCTAAGGTCGTCAATGCATTTATAAATCGTCTAGGTTTATCTCTGGAGAAGGTGCACGTATTTGGCGGAAACTGCCCATAAGATGCTTTCGGATTCCCTAGGCAACGTCATACTGGTAAAGTTGAAGGGAAACAAGGAAGTAAGAGGTATACTCAAAAGTTACGACCAACACATGAACTTAGTTTTGGCTGATTCTGAGGAGATTCAAAGTGATGGAAATGGAAAGAAATTAGGGACTATAGTTATTAGAGGAGATAACGTAGTACTCATTTCCCCGATTCCCCAGTGAGGTGGATGTAGTTGAAGGGAACACCATCCTTTGGAAAGATGAACAAAGGAGGGACTCATATAAGATGTCGCAGATGTGGAAGAAACTCCTACAATGCTGCTAAGAAATATTGTTCTGCCTGTGGCTTCGGAAGAAGCTCTAAACTAAAAAGATTTAGTTGGCAAAATAAGAAAATAAATGGTATAAGGTTAAGGTAAAAATGTACTATAACTGGAGTTGGCACATCGAGTGGCAAACACCTTACGAATTCCACGGCCATGGGATAACTAAGATCCTGTTCGATAGGCAAACTAAGTTTCAAAGAATTATACTTGCAGAAATGAATAGGTTTGGGAAAACATTAATAATAGATGGAAAAATTCAATCCTCTCTAGAGGACGAATATATCTATCATGAGTCACTGGTGCATCCATTACTACTTTCCTTGGAAAAGGCTTCCAATGTCTTGATTTTAGGTGGTGGAGAGGGAGCGACCCTAAGGGAAGTTCTTAGACATAGGGATGTGAAAAAGGTAACAATGGTAGACATAGACTCCACCGTCATCGACATAGCTAAGCAATATATGCCCGAGTGGCACGCTGGTGCTTTCGAGGATCCTAGAACCAAGCTAATAATAGATGACGGTTACAACTACCTTAGGAGAAGCGAAGAACAATTCGATGCCATAATACTAGATCTCACAGATCCAATAAAGGAATCAACGTCCTACAAACTTTACACCATCGAATTCTATAATTTAATAAAGTCCAAGCTCAGTGACGGTGGTGGAATGGTGACGCAGGCAACCTCCCCATCTTTCTCATCAGAAGTTTTCAGTGTTATTAACAATACTTGCAGAACTTCATTGGGCAACTCTTATCCATACATGACTTACATTCCCGCCTTCGATGGACTTTGGGGATTCGTCATGGCATTTAAGGGAAAGAAAGGCCCTCTAATGGGGAATGTGGATGACGAAATAAGAAAAAAGATTACGGGTGAGCTTAGACATTATGATGGTCTAACACACTCCTCCATGTTTAACCTACCTAAGACGCTTAGAAAGGGTCTAGAAATGGAAAGAAAGATATCCTCGGAGAGTGACCCAGTAACTGTCCCTGCTTAACTTTAAAACAAGGTAAAACTATCTTATCTAGCCGGGGTGCCCGAGCGGTTAAGGGGGTGGGCTCGAGACCTAATTTCCAGCAGGTGAGTGACCCACTGCTCTACGCGAGCGCGCGGGTTCGAATCCCGCCCCCGGCGAAGAAGTAAAATAAGACTTAGTTTAATGACAAGACAACATTAGAAGCCTAAATGTCGGCTATATCACGGCCCCCTAACTTCTTTGATAGGATCTCTTTGACCTTGCTTTCCATCTGATCCTCTTCATACTCCTCTTCCTTATCCGTATCCTCCCTTCTCTTTATGGCAAATGCGCACTTATTTCCAGGTAAGAGAGCTCTTTTCTCACAGTAGGCGTATTGACAGTCTCCAGTTATGCAGGTGTCACCTACCCATCTGCACTTGCCAACCTTGTAGGGATTACCCTTCATATACTTCATGGTTATCATTAGGGCCTTCTTATTGCACTTGAAGTAGGGACAGAGGTAATTACACTTATCTCCTAGGGGCATGGGCTTCGGCTCGCCGTCGCCTATCTCTCTTCTCTGCTCCTTGGCAGGTCTAAATTCACGGAATCTCCTAGGGTCACCAATATCCACTATGACGACCTCCTCGTTTCTTGATGCAGGATAATGATCTATACCCTTTCCCATTTAAACGTTATGTACTTCAGTCGTCTCGCTTTTTCATCAACTAATGCAAGTATGAGTCTTTTCTTAACGCTGTGAGATAGCCTACCAAATCCCATCAATTCACTGGCTGGAATTTCCTGGCCAATGTCTAGCCCTATGACCAAATAGGGTGCATGCTCTATGCCTGGTCCAACTGTATAAACGCTGAAATCTGCCCCAAACTTAATCCCAGACCTCACTACGAAACCTTTCTCCCTGAGGTCTTCATATACTAGACTGAGAATGGAAAATTTGGATACTCTTTCTTGAGCTATGGATGCAAGTTCCTCAGGATCCAAAAATTCTCCTTGATATAGAACTCTCAGATCCTGTCTCCTTGTAAGATAGACGGCCTCAACAAGTGAGAGTTCCAAGGGGGACTTGAACTCCCTAGGTTTACTCTCACCTACTGGCTTCCCGAAGTAACCCAGGGCATAGAGTTGCTTCGATTGACCCAAATCAAATACGACAACCTTATCTCCAATAAGGGTACCCACGTAGGGCAACTTTACGTCCTCTGAATCGCGATATATCTCATGTCGTCTGCTGCACTCTTTAGCTGATCTACGGCGTCCTCAAGCCTATCCGTTATCTCCTTCATTAACATAATGTATACCAAATCGTCGGTCTTTTTATCAAATAACTGTAGTTCTAACTGTCTATAGAGCTCGTCAACCTCTTCCTCTATCTTAGAAATGGTTACTGCATTCTCTAATGAAACTCTGACATTAATGGACAGCATTCTAAAACCTTCAACGAAGTGAGTCAGTGACGCTATTGCCTTCTCCGTTATTCTGGAGAGCAGCCCGTGGAAAGAAGGCCCTATCTCTATTCCCCTAGATATGAGAGTGGCAAACCTATAAGCGGCGGCATCCACGTCCTGAGAGGTCTTCTCCAAACTGTTAAGTAGATCCACGTAAAGCTCCCTTTCCATTAGTCCAGGACCAACTCTTACAATATATTCCATTGTCTTATGTTTGCTCTCTTCTACAGAATTCTTAACCCCAAATATTTTAGTGTAACTCTGCATGGCCCGTTGCTGCCCATCCGGGACTTTGGACAGCATCTCATAGAATAACCTGATCTCATCTAGAAGGAGCGTAGTAGTTTTCTGTATTTGTTCCTCAATATTCATCTGAGCTATGCCTTCACTCATTAGGAGAGGAAAGGGAGTGCTTATTTAAAAACTAACTTGTGCCAATGGTTTCCTGATTTCTTTTACAGTTTTGATATCTTTCTCGATATCTTTTCCTTGAACGGGATCTAAGGACTGAAGAAGCGTAGCTGCCCTTTCAAGCAGTTCCAGTTCGTCATTTAGTCCGATTAGATAAAGGTAACCTAATATTCCCTTTGCTTGGGACTTCAGAGTCTCATCTTCAACCAATTCGACCATGGGTAGAATGGTGTTGATATTCTCCTTGATTCCCCTTCTGAGTTTCCTAGCTGAGACCAAGGCCTTTGAAATGGAATCAAGGTCCTTTGCCACTAACCCGTTCTCCAGTGTCTCAAGGTTTGAGGAATGGGCCTCTACCAACTCTCCCATTTGGTCCAGCACGTAGCTTACACGATATTGAACTGTTGGATCCCTGATGGTCTTTTCGCCCCTTGAGCCGCTATTCATTTGGCTGACCTCAAGGTCACCGTGCTGTTGTCCTGAAGCCCCTTGGCCATCATGTCCGATTCATTGGCATAAATTTCATAGGGCGGAAGAGCATCCTGAAGAATAGCCTTAAACCTGGATCTACTACCCTTAACAGATATCTCCACTTCCTCTCCTATCTTAAGCTCTGCAGCCAATTTGGTGGAAATAATGACGAAACCTTTCTGAACGTCTCCTCTTTTCTTTAGCTTCACCCTTTTTTCCCTCACCTCAACTTTTTTCTCTCCTTTAAGGGCGGAAGCAGGTGGTATGACATTTACCAGGTCCCTAACATTGACCTTATTCTCCTCTGACTCCGACATTTACCGATCCCCCTTCACCGGTATACCTAACCTCTCTAACTTTTCACCATTAAATAACTTGTTCAGGGTCTCCATTAACTCACTTTCCTTCACTCTTATTTGACTCCACGAGTCCCTGTCCCTGATAGTGACTGTCCCATCCTTCATGGTATCGCCATCTATGGTTACGGCAAAGGGAACACCTATCTCATCGACTCTGGCATATCTCTTTCCTATGCTACCGGAAGAGTCGTAGAGAACCTCAAACTTTCCTCTCAACATTTCAGCTATCCTCAATGCCTTGTTCTCCATCTCATCTTTACTCAACAACGGAAATACGGCCACATGATAAGGGGATATGTTAACTGGTAATGACAATACCGTCCTACCTTCTCTCTCCCTATATGCTGCTAGGACTGCAACATATAGACACCTCTCAGCGCCGAACGAGGGTTCTATCACATGAGGAATGAACTTCTCCCCTGAAACTTTTTCCTCTACACTTTCAACGGTAACCAGCTCACCTAACTGAACTCCACCTACGGATTTCCCATCTCTTATTGCTGCCTCTACTTCCTCTGATGACTTTCCCTTAAGGAATTCCATCAAAGCTGAGGAGAGTGCTTTATCCCTAGACTTTATTTGAATCTTCTTATTTCTAATAATTTTTGGCTGATCAAACCTCCTAAATACCGTCATGTCTTCTCCGCTCAATTTCATGTGGTTTTTCAGGTCGTAGTCCGATCTATAGGCATGGCCCGAAATCTCGATCTTGTCCTCTCCTAGAATCACCAATTGATCGAAGGTCTGAGAGGAATAATGGGCTCTTTCTTGAGGTAGCTTTTCCTCGAAATATGTTGAGTCCGGCTGTACTCCAATGTTGGTCACGAACCTATTGGAAATGGCCATCCAATACGCCATCCATGGATGTATAACTATTTTTTCTATTAATAACTCCTCAACTTTATATTGGGAAGGCCTATCTCCCTTGACCTTGGCATCGGCGGACAACACATTAAGTCTTTCTTCATTCACCCTGTGTAAAGGTGGCTCCGCCTGTTTGATGGGATCAATGAAGAACTCCATCTCCATAATTGTAAACTCTCTCATTCTCAGTAGTCCCTGTCTAGGGGAAATCTCATTCCTAGCCACCCTTCCAACTTGGGCGATACCCAAGGGGAGTTTCTCTCGAGCACTTACAAAGACCCTCTTGAAGGAGGTGAACATTCCTTGTGCAGTCTCTGGTCTTAGGAAGCCCACATCTCCGGAATAGGGACCTATGGTTGTAGAAAACAGAAGGTTAAACGTCCTTACTTCGCCCAATTGACCTCCGCATTGTGGACATTTGAGTCCCTTACTGACAATTAGGCTAGTTAGCTCCTTAGTTGAGAGACCTTCTGCGGATGTATGGAGAGCACCCTCCACCAAGTGATCTGCCCTGAACACCCTATGGCAGTTCAGACATTCCACCACCGGATCAGTGAAATTTTGTACGTGACCGCTAGCTTCGAGGACCCTTTTGGGAGTAATGATAGGGGTCTCTATCTCCACAATTAAGTCCGAGTGATCTTCAATGAAGAGCCGCCGCCACAGGGAGACTATCTTATTCTTGACTCTGACCCCAATGTGACCTAGGTCGTATAGCCCTCCAACTCCTCCGTAAATTTCATAGGAGGGCCAGAAGAGCCCACGTCTCCTTGCTAGGTCCAATACGTTATCTACATTATCCACGCCAATGGAGATGCATTAGACTTAATAAAAGAACATTGAATCTACCTCCCCATGGATGAACAAGCGTTGCTCTACGTTAACGAGGGAAGTCGGCAATTCGCCGGCTCTAAAAGGCATAACTCCAAGTTCGCCGTAATGGGAATACCAATGGATATAACAAGTAGTTATAGACCAGGGAGCAGGTTCGCTCCAGGGGCTATAAGGGAAGCTGCAGGCTTCATAGAGTTCTATTCTGTGAGGACTGGTGTAGACATGAGTGAATTTGGGTTCGATGACGTAGGAGACGTGATCCTTCATCCCTCAGACGTAGAGATCAATCTCAGAAGAATCAAGGATGCGGCATCTTTTGTATACAGGAAAGGGAAGTTCCTGATATCAATAGGGGGCGAGCACACTATTACAACTGGTGTCGTGAGTGCCCTAAATCCCGAGGATACATGTGTACTCTCATTTGATGCACACTTGGATCTTAGAGACGAGTACATGAACTATAAGTACGATCATGCATGCGTTATGAGACGTCTCTCAGAGATGGGATTCAAGATAATGGAGGTAGGAAATAGGGGCATAAGTAAGGAGGAAATAGAATACGCCAATAAAGCCGGGATTCCGTTCATAACCTCTCATCAAGTTAAGTTACTTGGGCCTAGGGAAGTAAGCAGGAAGATCCTAACACACTTCTCGGGATGCAGGAACGTATATATATCACTTGATATGGACTCCATAGATCCAGCCTATGCACCAGGTGTGGCAACCCCAGAGCCTGAGGGACTTGATCCGTCTACAGTTCTAGATATCATAGACCTAATAATAGATAAAAGAACTGTCGGCTTCGACGTTGTGGAGGTGTCACCACCATTCGACCACTCTGGAATAACTGCTGTACTTGGGGCAAAAATGATATTGGAAGTTGCAGCTGCTATTAAGTCTAAATCGCCTTAACAGCCTTAACTATGGGTTTTCTTACCATATAGATTATCCTGTGACCGCAATAAGGACATCTTATACCTGGAAGGACCTTGAGCTGGGAATCATCAAACGTCTTCCAACATTTTCCACACCTATATGTAGCCATAGATAAGGCTCTACATTCTGAGAAATTAATTTGTTGCGGGCCCGCTTCTTCATGAAGGATAACCCTCATAAGAGGGCAACCTGATTCACTGATCAATCTTCCTCGGCTCTTTAAAGATAGAAGCTTAACAACTAGTCATTTACGCCTTAATCACTTTGAGGCTAGAAAGCATAAGTTACCATATGTTACATGGCCGCGCTTGGACAGAAGAATATGAGCGGTGAGGATCAATCTTAACATATCCGAAGTTAACTATTATTGATAGTTGGATGTATAATTTGTTGGCATTCTCTTAAATGATATCTTATGATATCCTGGGTGTTAATTTTCATATTCGCGATCCCAGTTCCTCTTTTCTTGAGAGGATTTACTGCGTTTGTTTAAAGTTGACACACATTACCACTTCATCTTGAAGGGTTTCCCATTTCGATGCAGACTTACACAAGTCCTTGATATGTTTGGGATTTAGGTACCCTTCCACGATGGACAAGTTCTTGGAAAGGGATCTTTGATTGCTGACAATCGTTAAGAAGAGGTTCTTCCTAGACCTGTAAGAAGGGGACTCCCACTACCGAAACCCAGCTTAGAAAGCACAAAAACAAAAATGCCACATGGGAAAACAGTGACAGCTTAACTGATTCTAAGTCGAGACTTCATTCTTTATTTTCTCTAGATCTTTTAGCCTGGCCTCGAGGATCTTCCTATACTCACGCTCAATCTGTAATTTAACTTCAGCTCTTTTCTCATCCAATAGTTTTCTGACATATGTAATATATTGGTCATATGATGAGCTCAATTAACGTCTCCTCTGTAATGACCTTCTCATTACCTTAAGTCTTATAAACTCTTCCCTCATTCTATCTTCTAATACCGTCTTTACGTATTTTATTGAGGACTCGTAGTTAGGAAGTATTGAATTATCAACCGCGTTGATCAGACGCTGAGTACGTCTCAATTCCATTGACAGGGACCTTATGGTAGACTCTAATTCCACAAGCCTTATCAACATTTTCAAACCATCCTTCATCTGATCGTAAGACTGAACCAAATGGGGAGAGGTTTCTATCCCTGAAAATGTTCTATAGGGTATAGTTGCCTCATTGAGTTTAACTGTTGGTATTTTGACTCCGAATATGGACTTGGTGACTAAACCGACTTCAAGAGTCCTAGGAGTGGAGGAGGTGATCTGACTCAATGTAGTGAGACCGTCATCCACTGCTGCATTTAGGATCCCTTGATAACTTGTTTTCAAAGCGTTGGAGACTTCTCCATAGACACTTTCATACTCAGAAGCATAGCTCCTTAGGTAGAGCAGGAGTACTTCTCTTTTGTTCTCAAGAATTCTTCTAATTGTTTTTATTAGTCTAAGCTGCCTCCTCAGGGTGATGAGGTTGAGCTTTGTGGGTAGGACCCTCCTAGAGCTCATGACTTAGCTCCCTTCATATATTTATCGATATATTCTTGTCTAACGTTAGTGAGCTCCCTCTCCGGAAGGACTGATAGCACCTTCCATCCTATGTCTAAGGTCTGTTCCAATGTTCTGTTCTCGTTAACGCCCTGGCTTATGAACTCCCTCTCGAAGGCATCGGCGAAGAGAAGATACTTCCTATCTGTCTCACTAAGTCCTTCCTCACCCACTATGGCGGCCAATCCCCTGAGTTCTACGCCCCTAGCGTAGGAGGAGTAAAGTTGGTTGTAAACGTCTTTATGGTCCTCCCTGGTCTTTCCAGCCCCTATGCCATCCTTCATGAGTCTAGAGAGGCTGGTAAGGACATTAATCGGTGGATAAATTCCTTTATTATAGAGTGACCTATCCAGAACTATCTGTCCCTCAGTTATGTACCCTGTTAGGTCTGGAATGGGATGAGTAATATCATCGTTTGGCATGGAGAGTATGGGCATCTGAGTTATGGACCCCTTCTTCCCTTTCACCTTTCCAGTTCTTTCATATATTGTGGCTAGATCGGTGTACATGTAGCCTGGATATCCTTGCCTTCCAGGGACCTCCTCCTTAGAGGCACTTATTTCCCTCAAAGCTTCGCAATAATTGGTCATGTCTATGAGGATAGCTAGGACATGGAGATCCTGCTCAAAGGCTAAGTACTCAGCCAAAGTCAGAGCCGTCTTAGGGGTCAGAGTCTTAACAACGGAGGGCTCATTGGCCAAGCTCATGAAAAGTGCTACCCTGTTGATAGCTCCAGTTTCCTCAAAGAACTTCCTGAAGAAGAGGGCCTCGTCGTACCTTATGCCTATTGCCGCGAAGACAACCACGAAGTTTGACTCCTCTCCTCTTACCGTGGCCTGTTTAGCGATCTGTGCAGCCAACTGGTTGGCGGGAAGACCGCTACCACTGAATATGGGAAGCTTCTGTCCTCTCAGAAGCGCGTTCAGTCCGTCAATTGCCGATATTCCAGTTTGTATGAACTCCTCTGGGTATTCCCTAGCAGCTGGATTTAGAGGTTCCCCGTTTATGTCTCTCCTTTCTCCCTTAATTATGGGAGATCCTCCATCTATTGGCTCTCCAAGGGGGTTGAATATCCTTCCTAACATCTCCTCGGAAACCTTCACCTCTAGCCCCCTACCTAGGAATCTTACCCTAGAGCCACCGGGTGATATCCCACTGGTACCCTCAAATACCTGAACTATGGCTAACCCGAGCTGAGAGTCTACAACGAGTCCCCTCCTTTTCTCCCCATTACTCATCTCAACCTCTACTATCTCATTGTATGATGCGTCTGTGACACCCTGAACAACCATTAGCGGCCCCTTTATGGAGGACACAGAACTGAATTCCCTTATTGATGCCTGCACCTTAGCTCACCTCTTTAGCTAACTGGTCAAACTGTGCCCTAAGCTTATTCTCAAGCTCATCGAACTTCTGTAACTCATTGTTCTTTATAGAGTACCTTGACCTGATAACATCAGTTATGGCGGTCACCGTGTCCATAATTTTCTTTGCGGAAACTCCCTTGGCTATGAGGTCAGATGAGTACTTGTTGTAGAGATATATGAGCTTCATAACTCTGACCTGCTTTTGTGGAGAGGAGAACGCATCTACCTCATCGAACGCATTTTGTTTAAGGAAGGCTTCCTTTATGACCCTTGCCACCTCAATGGTCATCTTGTCTCTCTCCGAAAGGGACTCGGAACCGACTAATCTAACTATCTGTTTCAGCTCATCCTCCCTTATGAGGATCTTAACCATGACGTCCCTATACTCCCTCCACATCGGATCAACGTTCTTAGTCCACCATTGTGCAACGAGGTCAACGTAGGCCGAAAATCCCTGCACCCAATTTATGGCTGGATAATGTCTGGACTGGGCTAAGGAGACATCCAGAGGCCAGAATACCCTAACGAACCTAAGGGTTATGCTAGTTACTGGCTCAGTGAAGTCCCCTCCGGGCGGAGAAACGGCTGAGCCTACGGTTACTGAGCCCGTTCTCTCTGGATTTCCTAATGTCTTCACTCTCCCTGCTCTCTCATAATACTCAGCCAATCTTGACGAGAGGTAGCTGGGATATCCCTCCTCTGCTGGCATCTCCTCCAGTCTCCCTCCTAAGTCCCTAAGTGCCTCAGCCCAACGGGAGGTGGAGTCGGCCACTAAAAGAGTATCATACCCCTGATCTCTGAAGTACTCAGCTATGGTTAGCCCTACATAAATACTGGCTTCCCTTGCTGCCACTGGCATATTACTTGTGTTGGCGATTAAGATGGTCCTCTCCATCAAGGGTTTCCCAGTCCAAGGATCCTTGAGTTTGGGATATGAAGTCAGTGTATCAGTCATCTCGTTACCTCTCTCTCCACAACCAATGTATATGACGACCTTAGCTTCACTCCACTTGGAGAGCCCTTGTAAGGTTACGGTCTTTCCGCTTCCGAATGGCCCTGGTATTGCAGCAGTTCCTCCCTTCGCTATTGGGAAAATTGTATCTAACACTCTTGTACCAGTAATTAGGGGCTCAGTGGGATCCAATTTCTCCTTGAAGGGTCTAGGAATTCTAGCTGGCCACCTCTGCATCATTGTTACCGTTCTCTCCTCTCCCTCGGACTCTAGGGTGAGTATTGGTTCCTCAATGGTATAGTCTCCCTCTGGCCTGATCTCCTTCACTCTACCATGGATACCTGGGGGTACCAAGATCTTATGCTCGATAAGCGAGGTCTCCATCACTGAGCCTATTATGTCCCCTTCCTGCAGCTTCTCTTTATTGATTCCTTTGGCAGGTACAAAATGCCACTTCTTGTCTCTGGGTAGGTTGGGTACCTTCACCCCCTTCTTGACAAATGGAACCTTGACCGTTTCCAAGATTTGATCTAGAGGTCTCTCGAGCCCATCGAAAATTCTTCCAAGTATCCCTGGACCTAGCTCGACCGAGAGCGGAGATCCAGTCCTATAAACGTTCTCCCCTGGCTTAACACCGCTGGTGTCCTCATATACTTGAATAAAGGCCCTGTCTCCCTCGATCCTAGTTATTTCGCCAATTAACCTTTCCTCACCCACTTCGACGACTTCATACATTTGGGCCTTTCTCATTCCCTCAGCTACAACTAGAGGACCATTGATCCTGACTATTTTGCCTGTCTCCAACTCATTCACCTTCGAACAGAATTTGAGCTACCTTTTCCTTATTCGATTCAAAGATCTGTTTTAAGAGTAGCTCAATAGAAAAGTCCTTCATCATTGATATCTCCTTGTAATACAATTGGACACCACCTTTAATTTTATCGTTAGGTGTTACCTTCACACCTTTCATTCCCTTCAACTCCTTCAAAATCGAGTTTACTTTCTCTACGTCTCTTGATGAGCAGATTACCTCTACTCCCTCACTCACTTCCCTTTTCAATATATTAGCTAAGGCTTCCTCATACTCTGCAGTCTTGAAATAATCCGCAACTAACTCCAGCAGTCTGGAATAGGTCCTATCGAGCCAAAAATTACGGGTATCTATGAATGCCCTCTTGTTGTCCACATCCAGTCTCGCTTTTTCACCTTCCACCCTTTCCTTTGACCTATCCACCAGTTCCTTGGTCTTAATGGAGGCCCTTTCCATGGCCTTGGAGTAAGCGTCATCAATCAAACTAAGTGCCTCCTCTTTTGCCCTCGATAGGTCCTCCTCTAGCTTAACTTTCACTTTAGAGGACGCTTGATCCAATAGCTTGGCTAGTTCCACGGAATTCAACCAAACCCCAGAGCCTTAAATATTATCTTCTTCACGTCTAGGGGAGCTCCCTCGCTAAAGGGAGTTGGAATAACGGTGACCACTGGTTTCGACAGATTCAGAAGCAAAGTGTCCACACTCTCTTTAACGGGGTTGTAGAGGTCCTGAGACACTAGGACTAAGTCAACGTCTGTCCTTTTTCTTAATTCATTTAACACCTCCATCAATTTATACGGATCGTCTATAATTACATCTTCAGCACCTAAAACGGCGAAAGCTGAAGCAGTATACTTATCGCCAACAACCACCACTTTACCCATTTGCCTCAGGAAGCTAAAGAAGAATTAAGCTTTTTTATACCTGACGGGCTGAGTGCCTAGTGAAGGACATTGATATTTCCTGAGGGTATGGTGAGAGTTGGCATTTTCCTTGATCGTAAATCTCTCAATGACGTCGTGACCGAACTGCTGAAGTTTAAAATGTTCCAGCCGGAGGAGCCCACCTCCAGACTGAATGAAGGACGTATAGACGAAGCCAGGAGACAACTGAGCTACATCCAGGAGCACATAAACAAAGTTGAGATCATAATGGAGGTAGCTGGACTTGATAAGGTAACTGAGGGTAAAATGACCGTCCAAGACTGGATTATGGCAGCAGAAGAGGTGGAGAAGGAAGCGAGCTCGCTTGAGGAGAGATACTCAGAAGCGTTTCAGGAACTTGGTCAAGTTAGAGGGGAACTTGAGATTATCAAAGGGAAATTAGCGGAGCTAGAGCCATTTAAGGAGATCAACGTACCTCTCTCTCAACTTTATCAGTTGGAATTGTTCGACGTAGAATTCGGAATAGTTGATGGTAATCAACTGGCAAAACTGCAGTCATATGATTGGTTAACGGTATATCCAATACCCAAGGAAAGGGGAATGTATGTGGTACTCCTTGTTGCAGAAAAGGGAAGGGAATTGAGCAAAGTATGTAAAGAGTTAGGCGTCAAGAGCTTGGAAACACTGGAAGGACTACAGGACTCTCCTGCGAACGTATACGCTGAGCTTACCGCTAGAGCACAGGAGCTTACCGCTAGAGCACAGGAGCTAAAAGGAAAATTTGGAGCCAGGGCCAAGAGGGAAGAGAAGGAAATAAGAGCCGTCCTAGGCCGGTTATGGACAGCTAGGGATGCGATGACCCTTCTTTCCAAGGCCAGTGTCTCAGATTACTTCGTTCAATTTGAAGGGTTCGCGCCAGAGAAAGAACTGAAAAAATTAGAGAAAGAGTTAGCAGGAATAGCAACGTTAGTTTGGGAAAGACCTAAGAGATTTGGAGAGAGTGAAGAGCCTCCAACGTTGGTTCCCCTAGGTAAGGCAACTAAAGTATTCCAATCTCTCACAGAAATATATGGGACACCATCCTATTGGGAGATCTCGCCCACCGTTTTTCTAGTAGTATCATTTCCGATTCTTTTTGCCTTAATGTTCCCCGACTTCGGCAACGCCCTAATAATATTCATCTTTGCCTTTTGGTTCCGGAAGTACGGCATAAGGAGGAATAGTAGGACAATAAAAGACATCTCCCTAGTGTTACTTTATTCTAGTGTAGGTGCTATGATCACGGGTCTCATAGCTAGAGGTTTCTTTGGACCTCTGCCAGTGGGTGGGACTAGGGAACTCGGCGTTCCAAATGGTCAACCCGGCCCGTTACCTTGGCCTATTCCGACTTCAATATACACTAATGCTGGCTCGATTGTGAGCGTTCTTCTCCCCTTCGGTGAATACGTAAATATATCTCAAACTGTGCCCAACGCCATACTGCTCTCCATACTAATAGGTGCCATAGCACTATTCGTAAGCTCCCTATTGGGCTTACTAAATGCCGTAAAGAAGAGAGACCCCGAGTATATTTTATATGATAAGCTACCTACTTTCATACTTTATCTGGTTCCAATTATAATATTTGCCTATGGTGCCACAGATCCAAGTAATTACTTTGGTACGGTAGTACAGGTGCTTACAGGAGTATTAAATGGCCTAGAGCATCTATTCTCCCCTGAACTCAACACTCCAGCAAACATACTTGGCTACATTTTGATATTTTGGGTCAGTATAACATTACTATACAATTGGATAGCAAAAATCATTTTACTAAGACGTCATGAGGGAGGGTCCATCGGTTATGTTGTTGGTCTGGCCTTCGTGGAGGGCGGCTTTGAGGCAGGGCTTCTACTTTTCTCGAATACGGTATCTTTTATCAGAATTTTGGTTTTCGCACTGGCGCACTACTATATTCTCTATGCTTTCTCTTACATGGCGTTCCTAGTGGCAAGAACTCCTAATGTAATAGGAATACTCACTAACCCACTGGCAATAATAATTATCCTCATAGGTAACCTACTGGCAATAGCGTTGGAGGGACTCATAGTGTTCATCCAAGACCTTAGGCTTCACTTCTATGAAATGTTCAGCAAGTTCTATGAAGGAAGAGGAAGGAACTTTACCCCCGTTTCCGCTTACGTAGAGTTGGAGCAGGCGTCAAAGCAGACTGTTCCGCTTGAAGTAGTAACAGTATAGGTCTTTTTCATCTTAGGAGAGGAGGTCTAGATTCATTGAGCTTTTTTGACATACCAGCTAGCTTCTCCTTTATTCCCTTCTCGAAATCTTCAGGTAACTTGGAGAACAGTGGTCTGAAATCTCCGATAATATGGCCCTCCCCCATCGTAAGGTCACCAACAGAGTCCCATTTGTCATCTTCCACTTTCCCTAGGTTCAGCATGGCGTAAAGCCTGTCCATATGATTAGGCATGACAGGGTGGAGGAGAATGGCTAGACTTCGTATAATGTTTACAGACAATGTTAGTGTGGTGGCTGCCTCATTAATTCGTCCTTTAGATAAGGCGTCCCAGGGAGCGGTCTGATTGAGATATAGATTTCCTTCCCTAGCTAACATCACTATTGCCTCAGAAGCGGCCTTAATTCTGGCCTCCTCATATCTAAGTTCCGCTTCCTTGATGAGCCCTTTGGTCTTCTCAAGGAATTCTTTGTCCGTAGGGTTTAAGTTAACGATGCCGGGTACTCTTGAGGAGAAACCTCGTCTTATAAGAGAGAGGACACGATTTACATAATTACCGATATCGTCGTTAAGTTCGGTGTTAATGATCCTAATGGCTTCCCTCCAGGTGAAGTTGGTGTCTCTCTCCTCGGGCCTGAGCCTAACTAAAATGTATCTCCAATACTCAACTTCCATAAGCTCAAGGGCCTCGTCTATCCAAACTCCAACTCTCCTGCTCTTACTGAACTTCTGCCCTTCGTAGAGCAGATACTCTGATGCAGCGATCATGTAAGGTAGAGCGTAATTCTGGTTCGATGCTATTAGCATGGCTGGTAAAATTATCGCGTGAAAGGGAATATTGTCCTTACCCATGAAGTAGTAGCTTCGAACTTCGTTACCGAACCAAAATTCCCTCCACGCGTTCGGCCGCCCTATACGGTTAAAATAGTCTATGGAGGCTGAAATATAGCCGAGAAGTGCCTCGAACCAAACGTAGATTGTCTTTTCCTCGGCTCCAGGAAAAGGTGCCGGGATTCCCCAAGAGTTGTCCCTCGTAAGACTTCTTGGCCTTAGCCCCTCATTCAACCAACTTAGGGCAGTTGACTTGACATTCTTTGGTAAGTCGGAGTACTCCAACCAACTCTTGACGGCGTCCTGTAATCTGGTTAAGTTAAAGAACCAATGTTTGGTCTTCCTCCAGGTGGGTACTGAAGAGCATATGCTGCACTTAGGATCCTTAAGGAGCCTCGGGTTCAGAAGTCTTCCGCAATTATCGCACTGATCTCCCCTGGCGCCTTCAAATCCGCAATATGGGCATGTTCCCTCCACGAATCTATCTGGTAGATACATCTTGTCCTTTTCACAGAACGGTATGTCGTCCTCCCTTACTTCTAGATAACTAGACAGCCCCAGCAGGAATTCCTTGACAAATTGCTTATGCGTAGGGGACTCTGTCCTCGAATAATTATCGAAACTAATCTCCCATTCATTGAACAGATGAGCGTCATATTCGTGAGCCTGATCGGTCAACTGCTTGGGTAGCGTCTTCCTTTTTATGGCCTCTATCTCTATCGGGGTACCATGCTCGTCGCTTCCACTTACAAAGAGGACATTTTCCTTTCCATACTTTAGACGGGCATACCTGGCGAAGACGTCAGCGGATAGATGTGACCCTATGAGAGTTCCTAGGTGTGGTACGGCGTTTACGTAAGGCCAGGCTGAGGCTACTAGGATCTTCATCTCATGGTGTCCCCCTCTCTGCTTATTAAAAGTCTTGTACCCATAGATCTTATGTGGAGTTCCCCCTGAGGTCTAAATTTCCCTTCCTAATGGATTGGAGAAAGGTGTTAGAGGAGCTAGGTATCTCACCTGGAGAACTACTAACTGGGGAACTTAAGGAGCAGGTGGAGAGGAGACTTAGGGGGGAAAGCATTCCTTACACCAACTATAGATATCCTGAAAGGACATTCCTCGCATTCCTGATTTTGTTGGCGGGCGTAGATGATGATCAGCTGAGAAATGAGATATTACCAAAGGAGGTATCTATGTTTGTATCCGCCATTAAGTCCTCGGAGGAACTGATCCAATTAATGAGGGGATTGGGATTAGAGGCCGAATTGAGTCATGAGAAAAGGAACAACGCAGAATTTGACGTAATTCTGGTTCAACTCATCCCATATCTTACAGAGACGTCAAAATTCAGGGATGAGCTATTATCCTTGAGGTCCCTACAAGTTAGAAAGGGTGTTGTGAGGCTGGATCAGCCGGTTGCAAGCAAACTAATCGAACATTTAATTAGGGAACGGATTTCAAGCCTAATTAACGATATTAGAAAGGAGATGGGTGGATCATCGATTCATTCAATTTCCAAGAACGAGAGATTTCCTCCATGCATCATAGAGGTGAATAGTAAAGATCAGCTTAACGAAATTGAGGCCTCAGCCCTCGGAACATTTTTGGCTAACGTAAACTTATGGAGTGAGGCTGAACGTGTTCTAAGAGCTTACAGCGAGCTACAGACCAAAATCGGAAGTGGTAGATATATCATTTACTCATGTAAAAGGATGAAGGAGCTAGGCCTCTGTGTCAATGACTGTGGGACTGAGAACCCCCTTCAGTACTATTTTTCTCAAAGAATGAGGAGAGGATCTGAAGGTCGTCATTCAAGGTCTCAAGGCTCTCCTTAAGCCAAAGTATCCCGCCCACTGCATCCACCACCTTTCCCTTAAGCCCTAACTTAGATACACTTTCCTTCCAGTTCTTGACAGCTTTGGTGATTACCAGGATGTAAAGTTCCCCTGTATTTCTAAGATGGATTTTTCCCCAATATCCATTGGCCTTATATTCAGCTTCCTTGGCGAACGGTTCCTTTCCAGGTCTTTCGGATACCTGGACCCAATCGCTTACATCCATACCCATGGACTTAAGAGCGGCAATTAATTTATCCTCCATGATCTATCTTATGGACCTATATCCGATAAAAATCCTTTGTACAAAGGTAATTACTGTCAGGAGGGCGAAGACGTCTATAAGGTAGGAGGCCACTATATGCTCAAAGGGAGTCAAGATCAATATTATGAAAATGATGATTAATCTATCACCTCTCTCCAATATTCCTCTACCCCTCATGGTCTGACCGAGGGATTCTGCCTTTGCCCTTATGTAGGACGTTATTAGGGATCCTCCAACAGCGATTGTTACTGCTACAGACGAGTAACCGAGGAGCAGGAGACCAATGAGATAAACTAAATCTTCTACCCTGTCGAGGGTAGAGTCAAGGAAGGCTCCTCGAGGTCCGCTCATCCCCTTCAATCTAGCCACTTCGCCATCTAAGGCGTCCATAACTGCAGATGCGATCATGAAGAAAATGGCTAAAGGAAGAGAGTGTAGCATTATAAATACCAAATAAATGAAGGAAAGAATCAAACCCAATGATGTGACGGCGTCTGCAGAAAGGCCAACTGCCAACAGGCCTCTAGCCATTGGGGTAATCAATCTCTTACTAAATCCCCTAAGATTTTCAAACATAAGCCTCACCTTAATGGCGGGAATTCATTACCTCTAGGTGTAACTGTAATCTATCCCCTCTTAATGCTATATCGATATGCTTTCGTTGGGCCTCTTTACATCTTTTACAATCATAAACTATCCAGCCCGATCTAAATCCATCATTGTCATAGAATGCCCTTCCTCTAACACCATTTAGCTGAACCAATTTAAGATAAAATTCTTCGTTAAACGTGGGAAATGCCACATACTTAGCCATCTTAATAAATCTCACTTTAAGTTTCGTAAGGTAGGAGGGACTTAGAAGTACGGAGTATTGAGTGTGAAAATCGTCAAATTCCCCGACCCTCACTATCTGAATTACGTCCATTTCATCAGTATAAAGGGCTGCATTTAAGTAATCAGCAAAGATATCTTCCATAAGTTCCCAGGACGTGAACTTCGATCCCACTAACCAACTGAGCACGACAAGAATTAAATTGAGGGAGTTTAAAGCCACGGCGGATGATGAAGTGACGGTTTGCCCGAAGGGGTGAGGAACGTTTCCCAATCCTGACTAGAGTTATGAACGATTTCTCTATCCCAATTTTTAAAAGGTCCTAGGAGGGTTTATGCTTATGGCAACTAGCATAAGGAATATCATAGGAGTCCTCCTTGGAATTATGCTCGGACTTTACGCCTTAATTGGTCTACTAGGGGTCTACTCCACCGTTTACGTGATCCCCTATGAGACCCCAAAGTCCGCCTTTAGCCCATTCATTTACCTCCACATGGCCCTTGGGGGCCTGGCGGCAGTTGGTTCGCTCCTTTTCTTAGCACTATCGTCTGCTGTAGGAGACAAAAAGTTAACAATTGCAGCCGGTTTGAACTTAGGCTCAGTGGCGTCAGCAGGAGTTGGGGGAATGTTTTTCCTTGTACAGAGGCTTTCCTTTGAGCAATTCAATTTACCTTTAACATTCCTTATGCTGGCAGGCTTCGTATCTGCAGTTACGTCAACTCTCTACGGTATAACTAGGTATGCATTACGCTACAGAAGTGAACAGTTGATTTTCCCTCTTGCCTTAGCATCATTGGTTCTTTCACTCGTAACTGGAGGATTAGGCCTTAAGGTCTCTCCTGTAGTCGGGTCATTACAGGGATATCCTATTCCGCTTTTCATCCACGTAATCCTAGGTGCCCTAACCTTTTTCTCAGCGTTAGCATTATCGTTGATCTCCATCTCTAAAGGTAAGATGTTCTTTATAATGACAATCATAAATCTATTAGGGGTTGGAATGGCCTCAATAGGTGGAATGCTGTACGCAGGACTGGCGCTTCAAACCTGGCAATTAATGCTATCGGGTTTCATAATATCTGCCATAACCGATATTGCCATAGTATTTGAAAGCAAATATACAAGAGGTAACTCTCTTTAGAAAGAGAAATTTGGCAAAACGTTTAATAAACTATGGTAATATCGCTCTCTATGAGGGCGATTTCAACATACATTATCGTTGCAATTATAATAGTTATAGTGGTTGTAGCTGCAGTAGGTGGCTATATAGCTCTTACCGCGGGTAAACACTCCAGTACGACTATTACTCCAAACACTACGACAACAAAGCCGCCTACCACATCAAACACCACGACAACCAATACCACTTCAACTCTCCCAGGAAGACCATTACCTTTCTCTAAGTCAACCGACACTGTGCAAATAGTTCTAGTGGCTCAATCAATTCAAAATCCTTTCAATTTAAATGGCACCAGTGACGGAAGTATGATAATATATGTCCCTGTCGGCTCTAACCTCAATATTACATTCATTAATCAACAGTCCCTACCTCATAATCTTAATTTGGTGTTAAATAATACTGTATCCCCAAATAACGCGGACATAGGACAAAATGGCAAGATACTATTCCAACTTGGTGCAAATATGAGTAACTATCAATACAACGGATTAATGAGTGGACAGTCAGCAAACGGAGTTTACAGTAGTATCCAGCAAGGCTATTATTGGTTATGTTGCGGAATAGATACCCATGCCGAGAGCGGAATGTGGGTAGTTGTTGTGGCTTCCCTTAGCGTCTCCACTCCTTACGTTGTCGTCAAATAGTGTAATACCTTATTAGCTAAGTAGTTTGAGAGGTCGCATTCCTTCCATTAAGAGATGGATAGCTCACTAACTTCTTGTCTTTATTAGTTAATAGAATAGAAGGCCTTAGCAGGATGAGAGGCAGATAGTTCCCTTTTATATTGTTTTTAGTGTATATATCAACAATCTGCTAACACTTATAAATGGGGAAGTATCGCTTAGGCTGAAGCGAGGATCCATGAAGTAACCTCCACTTTATCTTCTGGGGGTTGAGGGGCTGAAGACCCCTTCTTCAAGGGTAGGAATGGATAGTCCCCTCATTTAAATATGAGTTCTGAGACGTCTTATTAATGACACTCATGGACGAGGTAAGCGTCACCGGGATTGAAACGAGGATTCATGAAGTATGCCTCTGCTCCACTAACGGCCAGTAAGAGCGACACAGACTCAAACCTCGAATCCAATTCCTTCAGGGCTGGGACGGTCCGTTATGTCTGTGGATCTTCACTCTCTACCGCTAGACAAGGTTGGATAACAAAACAGGAAGCCCTGTCCGTGAGGGCAGGGTAGTTCACCAGTTCCTATGAGCAACTCCATATCTTCAGGCCTATTATTCCCCGTTAAGACTGTGAAGGCCCCTATTCGCATAGAAACGGACGTAAGGGGGCACGATGAAGCAAAAAACCGTGAGGAGTAGCTCACGCAAGGATAGGGTAAGTTCAGCTCCGTTTCTCATAGCGTGAACACTATATGACGGACTATATATGACTATATATTGCTATATAGTCTATCTGCTCTCTATAAGGTATCTATTTAACCAGACCTCCTCTCCACCATTTGAGTAAAAATGGAGAGAGGTGGAAAGGGACCATTTGATGCGATAGACTCGCTCAAGCTAACCTTCAATCATTTGAAGATATGGTATACGGCAGGAATGGGTTTCTTCACTGATGCGTACGACCTATTTAACATAACTGCAATATTAATAATATTTGGAGCTAACTCTTTGCCCGGCTTTATTATAGCCCACAACGCATTCATAACTGGAGCTTTAGCCTCCTCGTCAATAACATCTGCAGTCATAGGACAGCTAGTCTTTGGATTCTTAGGAGATAGGGTAGGTAGAAAGAGAGTATATGGTGTTGAAGCCTTATTGATGATGTTTGGAGCGATACTTTCAGCAATGTCGCCCAACATATACTACCTCATTGCCTTCAGGTCCATAATGGGGATTGGTATAGGTGGCGACTATCCCATGTCAGCCACCATTATGTCAGAATATTCCAATACCAAGGATAGGGGCAAGCTAATAGCATTAGTTTTTGCCAATCAAGGATTGGGATCACTTGCCGCACTGGCCGTAGGAATCGGCTCAGTAATCGCGTTTCCACCTGGCATAGCATGGAGGATAGTTGCGTTGGTGGGCGCAATACCCGCTGCTACAGTAGTATATCTTAGGAGAAAGACCCCTGAAACTCCAAGATATTCGCTGCTGGTGAAGGGAGACGTTAAGGAGGCCCAAAGAGCCGCTTCCTTTCTAGGTGCTGACCTGGGAAACGAGAAGGTAAAAGCTGAAACCTTCTCCTTGGGCAGCTTCTTAAGGAAGTATGGACTTTTACTCCTTGGCACAACTTCCACTTGGTTCATCGTGGATATGGCGCTTTATGGAACCGGTACATATCAGGGCGTTATCACTTCCTCAATTCTTGGCCCGGCCTCTTCATTGGAAAAAGCAATATTGTATGCGGGATTACCGTACATAATTGGATTCTTTGGATACTTCACGGCGGTAGCCGCAATGGACAGACTGGGAAGGAAGACTATACAAACGCAGGGTTTCATTATGATGTCGATAATATATGGGGCAGTTGTGGCTACCTCTATAGCCTCTGGAACAAAAATAACGGGCTTTATAATACCCTCATGGGCTGCCATGTTACTCTACGGGCTTTCCTACTTCTTCATAGACTTTGGTCCCAACACAACAACATTCGTAATTCCGGCTGAGGTGTATCCAGTGAGGTATAGAACAACTGGTCATGGTATATCTGCGGCAGCAGGAAAACTAGGAGCTGCGGTTACAACTTTCCTCTTCCCAGAGCTCCTGCTTAGTATAGGGGTTAAAGGCATATTAGAGATGCTGGCCATAGTGAGTGTAGTGGGTGCCGTAATAACAGTGGCACTGGTGAAGGAATCAAAACAGAAGAGCCTGGAAGAGGTAGCAGAGGAAAGGGTGCAGACTGCAACCCAAGGCACTTAGAGCGATAAACCGAACAATTCCCTAAGGATCTTTCTTTCCTCTTCTTTTAAATCCTGACTTTTACTATAACTTTCTAATAGTTCTAGATTAAGTTCAAGAAATGTGTGCCCCCATTTCACCAACGATAGGAGGTCAATTGCCTGTTCTCTTTCCCCCATTATAAAGAGGGCAGCGGCCGCTGCCTCTATGGAGGACAGCTTATAGGGCTTTCCATAATTAATTGGATTTCCTGCTAGTAACAAGGGGAGCCTTCTACTGTGTTGTCTAAACTTCGAGAAGAACATGTCGTCGCTCTTATTCCATGAAGAATCTATTACAGTGATTTCAGAGAACCTATTGGTGTCCTCAGGCTCTATTATCTTCAAGGAAGTAGGATTCAAGCTAAGCCCTCGAGGCCTTAATGTCCTCTCCGCTCTGCCCATTCTGATCATTCTCTTTCCAGTGCACTTTTGTGGATCATCTTGCTCAAGGTCAAGGACTAGAAGTCTCTTCAATGTTATCTTCCCTAACTGATACTAGCAGGGTGGGATATTTAATTTCGGGTATGCGAAAAACAAGTCATAGTTTGAAGGAGCTAACAGAAAGAAATATTGAGTATGGAGAAGATAGCTATATGCACTCATCATGGACGCTATTCACCCAAACTCACGTATTGCGGACCTAGTAGGTCTCCTCTACGTTCTCGCCAACACGTTCAAAGGAAAAACTGATCTGTATCAGCTAGAGAAAGAGATGGAGGTGGATCTGGACGATTTGATGCCAATAGTTTACTCTGCTGACCTTCTGGGTTTCGTAACCATAGGAGAGGGGGACATAGTGATCACTGACGTGGGACTGGAGTTCATTAAGTCAAGTTTGAGACGTAGAAAGGAGATAATAAGAAACGCCATAATTAGAGTTGAACCTTTCGCCACTGCGGTAAAGTTGGAGAAGTTCACATTGGAGACATTGATGGATGAGTTGAGGAAGAAGGGCGTTAAGATATTTGATACCCCATCTGGGCTTTACGATCTTGAGGTTACCCTCACCGAATGGGGGGTCTACTCAGGTCTATTGGTGAAGGAGGAAGAAAACTACATGGTGACGAACTACATGAAACCTCTATGACTCAGGAGAAGTAGAGAGAGAATGGTCTTTGCGTCCTCCAATTGACCTCGGTTTAAGATTTCTAGTGCCTCAGTGAGACGTATTTTAATAACATCGATTACCTCGTAAGCTTCTGGATCGGATCTACTTGGCCTCAATCCTCGCGCGAGAAAAACATGCATTATTTCATCACTTATTCCAGGCGAGGGGATAAAGGAAATCAGCTCTCTAATATCTTCAGCATCATAGCCTGTTTCCTCCCTCAACTCCCTCGTTGCCGTCTGAAGTGGTGTCTCTCCTTCCTCCACAGTTCCCGCCGGGAACTCTATTATCCATTTCCCTAAAACTGGTCTGTACTGTCTCAACATTATCAATTCTCCAGAGTCCAACACTGGCACTATCACGGCTGAACCGTTATGATGGACGAACTCCACTTCGTGCTGAAGGCCGTTTGGTAGATTCCTCTTTTCAACTAAAACCTCAAATTTCTTCCCCTTAAATACTCTCATTACGCCGCATCCCTGTGACTGAGTTTAACTGCGCGATCATAAAACTTCTCCCAATCGAGTTTGGCTAGGCCTATCCCAAGCAGGATGAAGATCACTGTGCCGATTAGACCTAAATCCAGATAGGAAAGACCTAAGCCTTTTAGCAGGTTTTCTGTAAATCTCAATCCCTCCAACTCGACGATCATTTCTATGCTGGTCTTCAATATTTTTCCGAGGATGGAGACCCCTAACATTCCCACCACTCTGCCACCGCTAACGCCACCAACTATGAAGAGATAATCGTCTAATGGAAGAAAAGGAATTATAGAAAATATAAAAAGCAATAAGTAGAATGAGATCTTGTTAATAAATCTAGATACAAATTTTATATTCTTACTATTACGTAGGGGACGGCGAAGGACTATGCCAATGAAGTACATGATCGTTTTGGATAATGATGCGGCTATTCCTGCTGATAATACAAATAGAAGAAAGTTGTATGGGGTAATTCCCACAGTCAATAATAGACTGGAGGCCACTAGAGTATATGGAGCGCCAAAGAACGGTGTAGCGTTAGACACAAAGGAAATGACGAATGTGACAAGTAGATACTGCAGCAATATCATGGTAATAGGATGTAGACTACGTTAAAAAACGTAGGCAATAAGTTAAGTTGCAATGGACCTACTCATTCGTACCAATCTTCCCAAGGGGGAAAAAGTAGTTGCAGTTAATGTGGATGGAAAGCCTATCTATGATTATTCTCCCAATGCATTGGGGAGAGGGGATATTGTAACCAAAATAGACATAGGCGGTATCACACCCACCAAGGGAGATCATGTACTGGAAATCTTAACAGAGAGTGGAACCTATCTGAGATTTCCATTTAAATTGTGATTTTTACACCAATCTCATACTATCTAGGACTGTTGGAGTAAATATTCTAGTGCCTACTAATCCCATCTCCCTTTTCCTTTGTTCCAACAGATGGGCAAATGAGGATATAGCATTAGGTTCACCGTGATTCAGGACAATATTCTTGGGTCTTGGGGAGATGTTCTCCATGAATCTCTTGAGCTGATTTCTATCAGAGTGTCCAGAGAATCCCTCCACAGCATTAACCTCCATTTCCACCTTAATGTTCTGTACCCTGCCATCTCTATCAACGAGCTGAACTTCCTTGGCTCCATCTCTCAATTTCCTTCCCAGAGTCCCCTCGGCTTGATAGCTGACAAATATGAGTGTATTGCGGCTATCGAAGGCCATATCCTTGAAGAATTCGAGGGAAGAACCTCCGTTTAGCATACCTGAGGTAGCAAGGATAATTGACGGCTCTCCCTTTGCTATATCCTCCCTATACCCCTCTATCCTCTTGAAGAACTCAGACGTGAAGGGATTCTCATCTCTATATAATATTTGGTCTCTAACCTCCCTACTTAAGGACTCTGGATACGCATTATGGATTGCGGTGACTTCGTCCACTAACCCAGAAACGTAAACAGGCACTTGAGGTATTAACTTATTCTTTATTGCATTATTAATTATGAGCATTATCTCCTGTCCTCTCCCTACTGCCAACACGGGGATGAGAACCCTGCCCCCTCTGTTTATTGTCCTAGTGACCAACTCTATCATCTGTAGCTCGGACTCTTCCCTTGTCGGTTGAGATTGAGCTCCGTAGGTGGTTTCACTTATTAACGTATCAACTCTGGGGAATTGATCTGCGGCCCTATCTAAGAGTCTAGTTCTAGCGTACTTATAGTCCCCAGTGTAAACAAGGTTATGTATGCCATCCCCTATGTGCAGGTGAGCCATGGCAGAACCCACTATATGTCCAGCGTTATAGAATGTGAGACGTATGTCTGGAGCTATATCTGTGACCTCCTCATAGTCCAATGTGATCGTATGGAGGAGCTCCTTTCTCACCTCCTTCGCTGAATAGGGAAGCGGTCTTCCCTCCTTGGATGCGACGTCAAGCAGATCCAGCTGTAAAAGGGCCATTATGTCTCTAGTGGGAGGGGTAGCGTAAACAGGGCCCTCATAGCCATATTTGAACAGGAAGGGTATCATCCCCGAGTGATCTAGGTGGGCGTGGGTTACCACGACCGCATCTACGTCCTCCAGATTAAGTTGCTCCAGATCAAGCTTGGGATACATCCTCTCTCCAAAGGAAACGCTTGGATTTACTCCAGTATCTAAGAGTACCCTGCTCTCTTGAGTTTCCACTAGGACTGCCGACCTTCCCACCTCATGGAAGCCACCCAGAGCGGTAACCCTAACGTACCTGTCCTTAAAGAGAAGTTCCCTATGTATTCTTTCACCAAAGCTTCGTAACATCTTCATTCTGTATTCATTCTCGTTTACAATATGCGACATTATGTTGTCCAGCATCCTTGACTTTATTGGTGGCTCTCTTACGATCAATGGTCTCCATTTTGTCTCCATGAATATCTTTTGTTGAATTTGTCCTCCTTTCCCTATCACAAGACCTGGCTTCTTGGCCTTTATGATGACCTCTCCCATAACATCGTCAAATTTTATATCCACTATCTCGGCTTCTGGCATGACAGTCGCTTTTATGATCTCCGTGGTTTCTCTCTGATCCTTCCGTACTGACGGATCCGCCTTCACCACTACCCTTTTCTTTATCTCCTTGGCTACCTTCCTTACGGCCTCCATCTTATCGATCACTGCCTCAGGATTCTTCACATAGACAGCGATCGCAGGTCCCTCAAACTCTATCCTGGAGATCTGTGCCTCCTTTGGAAGGCCTCCCATCAAGGAGGCGATTATATTCATCCTCAGATTACTTACTGCCAATATTCACCATCTCCTAGTCGTCAGAAGAAGAACGACCTTCAACTCTATGGTAGCTTTATTATATTTAAGCCTTCTATTCTAATCCGTGCAGTCCCGAGAACATGTAATTAGCCTTCCTCGGAGGATATATGTGGGGGTCGGACTTGCCGAAAGGGTTGGAGAGTTCTTGAGGGACGCGGGACTGCGAGGTCCATATCTTATCGTCACAGGTTCGACCGTAAAGTCTCTATTCATGGAATCTGTGCTCAAGGGAATAGAAGGAAGGATAGATGTATTGGAGACCTCCAAGGGAGATGTAAGTGAGGTGGAGGAAGTGGAGAGTGCGGTAAAATCAAGAAACGTAATGACGGTACTTGGAGTGGGCGGCGGTAGGAGTATTGATGTTGCTAAATACGTAAGCCATAGAACCAAGATCGATTTCGTAAGTGTTCCAACAGCCCCTTCGCATGATGGTGTTACCTCACCCTTCGCCTCTCTAAAAGGACTAGGTAAAGTGGTATCAGTAAAGGCCAAAGAACCCTCCATCATAATTGCTGACCTTCGGATATTGTCTCAGGCCCCTCGACGGCTCATAAATGCTGGAATAGGGGATACTGTTGGAAAACTCATAGCTGTCAGGGACTGGAGACTCGCAGCTAAGTTGAGAGGCGAGTATTATGGTGACTACACTGCCTCGCTGGCATTAATGTCGGCAAAACATGCGCTTGGCTGTGCTAACGTTATAGAGAGGGACAAATTGGAAGGAGTAAGAAGCCTAGTGGAAGCGTTGATTAGTAGCGGTGTAGCAATGGGACTTGCGGGAAGTACTAGACCAGCTAGCGGGTCAGAGCATCTTTTTGCCCATGCGGTAGATATGGTCTATCCCAACAGAGCGTTACATGGAGAGCTGGTGGCTTTGGGCACAATAATGATGTCCTATCTCCACGGCATAAACTGGAAAAAGTTAAGGAAAACCCTGAATTCGGCCGGAATTCCTACCACTGCGAAGGAAGTGGGAATACCTGACGACGTCATAATAAAGTCACTGACCATTGCCCATACCATTAGGACCGAGAGATACACGATATTGGGAGATAGGGGTCTTACGTGGGAGGCTGCAGAAAGGTTAGCCTCTGAGACTGGAGTTATTAGTTGAATATTCCAAGAGTGAGAGGAGCTATACCCTTTCTATTCTCTCTATTGAAGAGTCGTGAGCTATGACTATATGATCATATAGGTTAGGACAGAAGATACCAGTTTCTACAATCCCCACAATTCCCCTCAGTCTAGATTCCAGCTGGCATAGATCCTCAGATTCTCGTGCCTCGAGATCCATCAGGAGGTTTCCGTTGTCGGTGACTACGGGTCCTGCCTTTCCGGTGGACTCCCTAAGAGACACCGTGTAACCTTCTCTTTTTAACTGAGAGTATATGTAATGTAGTGTGGCTGGGACTACTTCTAAAGGAACAGAGACAGGGAATTCTCTAAGTTTCCACCCCTCGCCCAGATAGACTCTTGTCTTAGAATGGGCAGCCAGCAGCTTCTCTCTCAATAGAGCCCCTCCTCCTCCCTTCACGAGAATTCTTCTCCTAACCAACGTATCAAAGCTATCCAGATACACGTCCGGAACGATACCGTTCTGAATGGAAAGGACTTTTCCTCCCAACTGAGAAACGGCTAATTCAGTATCTATTGAACTACAGACTACGTTGAACTTTGTCAATAACCCTTCTTTATGTAGATGTTTAATCAATGTTCTTACAGTCTTTCCGGTGCCAAGTCCCAATGTGTCCACATTATCTAGGTAAGATTGGGCCTCAACTGCCAAAATCTCCTTCAGATCCATGTAGCAACCCTATACGTTCTAACTATATATTCTTCGGGAACACTAGGTGGGGAATTACACATACGCGGAGGTGATAGTGTCGTCACGGATTAAGTAAATTAACTCATGCCTATCTATCGAGATCTGTTAACCCGTCACAATCCTCATTAATTCATGTCAGTCGCATAATATTCTGAAGGGGGAGATGATTTATCTAATCCGTGCAGACACTATCCGCGAGGTCGCAAGTAGTTTCGTTACCACATTTTAGGGCCCCATGATCTCAGACAGGTATTAGTGTCGAGTGGTCCATTGAACCGTAGGTTTGACTTGGGGAGCTCAGCTTAAGCGTTAATTATAGTTCACCAATCCGTGGCTATCGCTTAATACATCGGTTAAATTTATTACCAAATATACGATAAATTATTCCTCTCGTGCTGCAAAGACTTCCGCCCATCTAAACATTTATCTTTATCAAATATACTAAGCTAACATCAATAGATAATAGAGAGGAAAGCTAATGAAGGCTCTGGAGAAGCTTATTTTAAGTAAGATGGAGTTATTGACACGGACCCGTAGCTCAGCCAGGATAGAGTGCTGGCCTCCGGAGCCAGTGGTCCCGGGTTCGAATCCCGGCGGGTCCGTAGTGGGGGGTACCCCCACACCCCCAATGCTATTTTTCAATTTTTCGTAAGTTTCGACTACGTCAGTTAAGGGACCAACGTAACGCTCCTTTATCTCACCGTTTATCGCTTCCAACTTATAGACATAATACCGACCTTTTCTTTCGCGTAAAATATAGTCGCCGAATTTATAACGACGTTGCTTTTCCGTCATTTTCACGCTCCGTATTACGGTTGCCAATTCGCGTTTATAAGCATTGGCAACTCGTTAATTTTTGCCGTGAAAAAAGGGGGAGTTCAAGGGGGAGGCAAAGATTCCTCGGTCACGCAAAAAATTCAAAGCAACTTAAACATCTTTTCGCTAATTAGGAACTCACGCCCTTGACGTCGTATCAGGTAGTAGACGCCTGCCGGGTACCTCTTATTATTATATAGGAAATATTTGCCGTTTTCACCCTTCTTGACGGTGACGCCATGCATTTTGAGTTCACCGCGGTCAGTAAGCCACACCCAACCCACTATCTCGTAGTCGTCATTGCTCTTTATTACGCGAATTACGGGCGGGTCCACAGTGCGGTCGATGTAACACTCCGCCTTTCTAAGGCAGTATTGTTGATCAGGGTCGTTAGGATCATACTGCTGTCCGTCGAGTTCATTTAGCACCGACATACTCAGCCCCGTCTACGACGTTGAAGGTGACTAGGTCCTTCTTCTTTAACGCTTCCAATACACCTACGCCGAACTTAGCCACCAAATCTGTGGTTAGGAACCAGCCGTGCTCCTTAAGGAATTTATACGCCTCAATAATCCTATCAGCTTCTCCGCCGTCTCCCTGCACCACTCCTCCGTCTGCCCCGGGCACGGCATCCTCATTAGCTCCTCCTCCGTCATCGTCGCGAAAAAATTTGGCGTTGACAGCACCGACGACTTTGCCATTTTCACGGACTTCGATGACGTCGCTCACGTTGTTTATGTCAGTTTTTATTTCCTCCAGCATTCCCAGTAGTTTGATTCCATCATCCGTTATACTCCAGAGGTATACACTCCCGGGTTTCTCAAACTCAACGAGTCCATACCCCACTAGCTCCATTAGTAACTCTTTGACCGTTGAAGGGTCAAGACTGTTATCGCTC